>ERZ827524.14-NODE-14-length-248099-cov-8.865016_pt1 | contig 248099 bp, 209 predicted proteins | sample MGYA00519702_ERZ827524 | MGnify/ENA primary metagenome ERZ827524 (study PRJEB31778, sample SAMEA3449341) | human gut metagenome | biome: human gut; feature: human-associated habitat; material: faeces | place: United Kingdom | collected 2010/2012 ...
GCATCAGGGTTTCCCCCATTGTGCAATATTCCCCACTGCTGCCTCCCGTAGGAGTTTGGGCCGTGTCTCAGTCCCAATGTGGCCGGTCACCCTCTCAGGTCGGCTACTGATCGTCGCTTTGGTGGGCCGTTACCCCGCCAACTGGCTAATCAGACGCGGGTCCATCTCATACCACCGGAGTTTTTCACACTGGATCATGCAATCCTGTGCGCTTATGCGGTATTAGCAGTCGTTTCCAACTGTTATCCCCCTGTATGAGGCAGGTTACCCACGCGTTACTCACCCGTCCGCCACTCAGTCACAAAAACTTCATTCCGAAGAAATCAATTAAAGTGCTTCGTTCGACTTGCATGTGTTAAGCACGCCGCCAGCGTTCATCCTGAGCCAGGATCAAACTCTCATGTTAAAGTTTGCATCGCTCAGAAATTAGCTTGGCTAATTATCCTGTTCGATTACTGTTGTTTCGTTCGAAACGAATTGAATCGGGTTTTGGTTTCATTCTTATCGAATGTCCTTGTCCGAAAAATTATTTTATAATTTTTCAAGGTTGTTTCACTGTTCAATTATCAAGGTTCTTGCAATCTGTTTTCGTCTCGAAAGTCTTATCTTTCCGCGTAAAACCGATTGTTTTCTTTGCTTCCGCTTTGTTGTTTCTTTACCGCGTCAGCAAATACTATCTTATCAGATAATCTCTTGCTTGTCAACACTTTTTTTAACTTTTTTATTTCGTTTTTCAAAGTCTCTGTCGCGTCAACGAGTTATATCTTATCAAACGGTTCGACGTTTGTCAACACCTTTTTTCATATTTTTTTGATTTTTTTCAAAAAACTGATTTTATCGGATTTTTCTGAGAATAAAGCAAAGAATTTCCCACTGCACATTTATGCAGTAGGAAATTCCTTTGCCATACCTTCCTATTTTTCAAATCTCCACGAAGAAATATGATAATCCTTTCCCCGAAACACAAAATAAACATCATGCTCTCCCGTTACGCTCTGCGCAAGATTAGCTCTTATTTCTTCATACACATCTCCACCACCAGTAGGCTTCACGTCCACTTCCGCTACTTTCTTACCATTCTTTGCCACTTCAGGTCCATCCAGCCAAACCTCTATTTTTCCACTTTCCTTTTCCGAGGCAGCCTGAATACGAATACAATTTGCACCTTCCTCTGAAAAATCGACACTTGAAACGCCAAGCCAGTCTCCGGTATGAATCGAATCTACCACCATTTTATTCTGAGATTCAGATTCCTTTGTTCGCAGTCCTCCATTCCATGCCATCGTCGATGCATCACATTCTATATACGGATTGAACTGCACAACCGCAGATAGTCCTCCATATGTTGCTTTCGCCTCAATTGTCAGTTTTCCATTTGAATCTTCCCCTACATTAAGTTTATCCATATGCAATGTCCGGTACCCCTGCTTTGTTCCATATGCCGTTTCTTCCAGCATAGTTGTATGATATATAATATACCACTGCCCTTTAAACTGGATTAATTTATGATGATTATTATAATAGTTTCCAAACACCGATCCCGGATTAGCAAATAACTGTTTTTGATATTCAAATCCACTCATTGGCTTATCACTTGTCATAAAAGCAATACAGCAGCTTCCCGTTGTTTCATCACCGCTTGGAACCTTCCAGTTTGTACAATAAGAATATACATACGTTCCATTTATTTTATTAATTTCACTATCCTCAAACAAATAATACGGGTCTAATTCTTCCGGGTCTGATACCAGACTGCACATATCTTCACCCAGTTTCACTACGCGCGCCGACTTTGGATGCTCACTATCCGTACCCGTTCCGCCGCCAAAATATAAATAACCAGTTCCGTCATCATCAACAAGAACCGCAGGATCAAACAACCACGGTACTTCACTTGAGGAACAATTTGGGGTATCACGAGAAATCAGCCTTTTTCCACTTGGATCTTCCCATGGTCCTAACGGGGATTTTGAACGCAATACGCCAATTCCGTCTCCACCATTTGCAAAATAGAGATAAAACATAGTTCCATTTTTTTCTTCCCGTTTACAAATCGTTGGCGCCCAGGAATGTTTTGCCCATGTAGCCACTTCATTTACCTTAATAGTTCCATGATCTGTCCAGTTTACCAAATCCGCAGATGATATACAGCGCAGTTCACATGTATTGTATGAATTAGAAATTACATTACCTTTTGAATCCGTTTCCATTTTATCTGCTGTACCAAAAACATACAATCTTCCATCATATTCAACCGCCGTCGGGTCAGCCATAAAATCCTGTGTAATCAATGGGTTATTTCCAATCATACCTTTCTGTTCACTAAAACTTTTGGTCAATTGCAAATTATCCGTGTTTGCATCCTGTTCTTTAGATGGTGTGTAAGGGTCATAGCTTTTTTTCTCACCAGCAGAAACTGTATACTTGACATAAATCTTACTAATTTCCAAATCATCAATATTTACACCATAGGATGGTCCTTTAAAAAACAATTGTCCGGCTGCCGTCGTCGCCTCCAAATCATACAACAGCTCAATTTCACCACCAGTAAATCCAACCTCGTCATTGGTGTTAAATATATTGGAGTTCGTCGTCTGGCTATCATCAACAAGCCAGCTTCTGAATCCTTTTGTGCCATGATAAGTTCCTTTAAGCATTACGCTAAGAACTTCTCCTTTATTTATATTTTCCTTCAATGGAAACTGAAAATTCTCAGCATCCTGTATATGAAGTGTTTTCGTCTCTGAATCATAAGAACCAGCCTCACTGGCATTATTCATCCGGCATGTTGAAAGGTCTATCTCTTCATATCCTTCCGGCACATCCGACGCCGGAGTCTGGCTCGGCTGTGCCGTATCACTCGGTTCTGTCTTGGATGTATTATCCTGTGTCGCCGCAGGCGTCACTGTCGGTGTACTTTCTGTCTTCCTCGGATTTTTTGTGGTTTGCGGCACTTTCGTATTTGTAACATTTGTTTTTTTCGCTCCCTGCGCTCTAGCAACTTTCACTTTACATTTCAAGTGGTAATTCTTCTTTTTTGTCTTTACCTTAGCTACAACAACTGCCGTTCCTATTTTCTTTCCCGCAACAGTAACTTTGTTCTTTTTCTTTTTCGTTAATGTAATTACCTTTTTGGTTGTTTTCCACGTTGTCTTTAAAATCCCTTTACCCTTTATACGAATCGTTTTTTTCTGTCCTTTCTTCAGCGAAAGCACTTTTGTCTGCATTTTCGGTGCCGCTTTAGCACTTACCTCGTTCTCCATTCCGAGCGTGGTAAGCATCAATGCCGCTGCCATTCCACATGCAATTACTGATTTTGTTTTTCTTTGCATAAAAAAACCTCCTTTTTGAAATTGTTTTTTATGATTTAATCATAACATATAAAAAAGAGAGGTTTCCATTCTACTTTTTTTGCTTCTATTGTAATTTTTGTGCATTCTTAATTTTTTCTTTTACGACGAAAATCTGAAGGCGAAATACTCATTTTCTTCTGAAAGACTTTAACAAAATAACTTTCACTGGAAAAGCCGCATTCTTTCGCAATTTCCTTTATCGTTTCATTACTGCTTGTCAAAAGCTCCATTGCATAATTCAGACGAACTTTGAGAAGATATTTAACAGGAGTGTGGTATGACACCGGTTAAATACTCTCGTCAGATAATTCTGAGACACGTGCAACTCTTCCGCTACTTCCAAAATACCATCAATTCTTTCAAATCGTCCTTCAATTATTTTCATTGCCTCTAATACCATAGGTGAAAACTTGTATCGTTCTGTCAATATCTCATGTGACAACTTGCACAAAAAATCATATGCTCCGGCAAACATCAAATACCGGCTGTCTAACAGAGACAATCTCCGTTTTATAATCAAATCTACCATGCTCGTAATCGCCATGCTGTTCGGCGGCATGTAAAATACTATTCCTGCCTTTTCAAGTATTTGATTGCAATATTTCTTAGTCTGTTTCGTAACAATAAACATAATCCAGCAGTACCGCCATTTTTCTTTTGTTCCAGGCTCCGGATACCGTTTTGTCTTCGACGGTTCAAAGATAAGAGCAGCGTGATTTTTCCCACATACATGTTTAATTCCCTTTTCATCTTCTACAATCCCACTTCCTTGTATTGTATACAAAAATGTGTATGTATAAATAGGTCGTTCATTGTGCTTAGTAACTTTATCCGGATACCACTCTGTCTCTACCCCAAGCGCAGTAAGCCTGAGTGGTCCCTCCAAAGTTTCTTCCTCACTCAAATATTCAAAACCAAAATGAAAATCATGATCAAACATTTACATCCCTCCTCAAAACATCTAAAAAAAAACAGCCGACACATCTATATATATGCCAACTGCAAAAAACGGAGAAGGAGGGATTTGAACCCTCGCGCCGCTATTAACGACCTACTCCCTTTCCAGGGGAGCCCCTTCAGCCGCTTGGGTACTTCTCCACAAGCGCCTAAATCGACGGGATACGTTCGACCTGTCGAATGTATCGAACGGAGAGGGTGGGATTCGAACCCACGCGCCCTTGCGGACAAACGGTTTTCAAGACCGCCTCGTTATGACCACTTCGATACCTCTCCATATTTTAATTTTTTTCAATTAAAAATCGCTGTTTGTATCAGCGACTTTGTTATCTTATCAAAAAGTCCTATACTTGTCAACAGATTTTTTAAAATTTTTTCAAAGTTTTTTCGACAAAGATTTCTGCGATTGCCAGATCCTCCGGTGTGGTGATTTTGATGTTTTCATACGCACCTTCTACCACCTTGCAGCGCACCCCTGCATATTGTTCTACAAGCATCGTATCGTCCGTTATATTGTGGGTGTCTCCATTTCTTTTTGCCTCGTACATTGTCTCATAAGCCCGACGAAGCAATGGTACCTGAAATGTCTGCGGTGTCTGAATCTGGTATACAAATTTTCGTTCCGGCGTCTCTACCCCATAATGATCTGTATCCACAATCTTGATCGTATCCTTTGCAGGAACGCCGACCGTACAGGCTCCGCATTCTCTTGCACACGCAATTGAAGCCGATATCATTTCTGCTGTCACGAACGGACGCGCACCATCATGGATCAGCACAATATCGTTTTCTCCCTCTGCTCCAATCGCAGATAATCCCTGATAAACGGAATCATAGCGTTCTTTTCCACCGATACAGATATCCCGAACCTTTGCAAACTGATACCGTTCCGCCAGTTCTTTCTGGCAATGTTCTACAAATTCTTCCTTTGTCACAAGCACTATCGAATCTACTTCGGGATGCTCATCAAAAGCCCGCAACGAATAATACAGCACTTCATGCCCTGCGACTTCCAGAAATTGCTTTGCCTTTTCACTTTTCATACGGCTGCCAACGCCTGCCGCAAGTACGATTGCTGTTACCATTATCTGCGTTCCCCAATCTTTAAGTTCGGTATTGCATTCAGATCCAGTCCATCCCGGATGCCCGCCATATAATTATGATAGCCCGCCACACCGATCATCGCTGCATTATCTGTACAAAAGATTGGCGATGGATAGTAAAACTGCAAGCCCTGTTCAGATGCCACACGCTGCATATTCTCCCGAAGGGAGCTGTTCGATGCCACGCCTCCGGCTAACGCCAGCTTCTTACAGCCATATGCTTTTGCCGCGCGCACCGAATTGTCGGTCAGAACATCCACAACCGCTTGTTGAAACGAAGCAGCCACATCTGCCCGGTTGATCTCCTGATGTTTCATCTCACAGCCGTTCAGGTAATTCAGCACTGCGGATTTCAAGCCACTGAAAGAAAAATCATACGGTGCATCTTCCATAAATGCACGTGGGAAATGAATTGCCTCTTTATTGCCCTCTTTGGCAAGCTTGTCAATCTTCGGTCCGCCCGGATATCCAAGTCCGATTGCACGTGCGACCTTGTCAAATGCCTCGCCCGCTGCATCATCTCTTGTCCGTCCTACAATCTCAAACGTCGTATAGTCCTTCACATAGACCAGATGGGAATGTCCACCGGAAGCTACCATGCACATAAATGGAGGTTCCAGATCCGGATGCTCAATATAATTCGCCGCAATGTGTCCCTCGATATGATGCACACCAACCAGCGGTTTCTTCTTTGCATAAGCAACCGCCTTTGCCGCACTCACACCAACCAGAAGTGCACCTACCAGTCCTGGTCCATACGTCACTGCCACGGCATCGATATCGTCCCATGTCACATGTGCTTCCTCAATTGCCGCACGAATCACCTGATTGACTTTCTCCACATGCTTCCGCGATGCAATCTCCGGCACTACGCCGCCATACAGCTTGTGAAGTTCAATCTGTGAATAGATAATATTTGATTTTACTTCTCTTCCATCGACAACAATCGCTGCTGCCGTCTCATCGCAGGATGATTCAATTGAAAGTATCGTTGTACTCATAATGTTTCCTCTTTTTCTTGTTGCATCGCTTTCATGCAACCTTTCTTATTCTATCTGGTTATGCAGTTATCTCACGCATACCACTTTCGTTTCTTACTCTGCCGCCTGCGTCGTCGCAGAACCGCTCGGTAACTGGGATTCTGTCCAGCCATAGATCTTCCACTGGTCATTTTCCTTTACCATCGCATACTGACGGTAAAAATAACCTAGATTGTCGCCGGTGTTGATCGTAATACACACTTCCAGCGACGCCATATCTTTTCCATCTTTTGTGAAATACTGCACCTGACTTGCTTCTGGAAGTTCACACATCTTGTATGTATATCCCTGTTCCTTTACTGCCTCGATGTCCTTCTGCAGATTCGCCAGACTGTCACTCTCCGGATTCGCCACGAGCAGATCCATACAATATAACTGCCGCACCTTTTTATTCATGGCATCCAGTTCATCGTCTGCCAGTTTCTGTCCATAAAACGCCTTAAAATAGCGGTTATGCAGCTTCGCCACATCCCGCGGTGTCTTCGGATATTCCGCCGCCATATCATACTCCATCAGTGCTTCCACTTCGGTCTTTTGCGACGTGCTTCGCTGAATCGAAGAACGGTTGCTCAGATGATTGAAGTACCACAGCACCAGCACGACAAGTAACACCGCTATGATAATGCCTTTGATTGTCACTTCTTTTTTCTTATTTTTTGCCATACAGCATCAATCCTCTTCAAAATTCAAAACCTTTTCTGTGCGATCCTTCGCGATATATCCCTGTGGAAATATCGACTGTACCATCGCCTCGAATTCCTTCGGACGATTCGTCGCCGGACTGTAATGTGTCAGCCACATTTCATGTACCTGTGCTTCCTTCGCAAGCTCCGCAGCCTCCCGCATCATCATGTGCTTATGCTCCTTTGCCTTTGAAAGCTTCTCCTCCTCGCCATACATGCCCTCACAGATAAATAAGTCCGCATCTTTCGCGCACTCCGCGATTGCATCTACCGGGCGGGTATCAGTACAATACGTGACTTTCAAACCCTTCCGTGGGCTTCCCATAACCATATCGCTTGTATAGACATTTCCTTCATAATCAACTGTCTCGCCTTTTTGCAGCAGACTCCAATACTGTACCGGAAGTCCTAACGCCCTAGCACGTGCAGCATCGAATTTGCCGGCGCGATCAAGTTCAATATTATACCCATAACAGGTCACACGATGATTCACACGGAATGCCCGAATCCGCAAACCGCAGATCTCAATGACTTCCTCCGGCTGCTCCAGCTCAATGAATTTGATTTCAAACGGAAGCTCCGGTGCAATGATCCGAAGTGAATTGACCACGTGCTCCAGTCCCTTCGGTCCGATCATTGTCAAAGGCTCTGTCCGCTCGGCATTTCCCATCGTCAGAAGCATGCCCGGAAGTCCACTGATATGATCCGCATGGAAATGTGTGATGCAGATCACATCGATTGGCTTAAAACTCCAGCCTTGCAAACGTATTTGATTTTGTGTACCCTCACCGCAATCGATCAGGATACTGCTTCCGTTGTACCGCACCATCAGCGAGGTCAACGCTCTGTACGGAAGCGGCAGCATACCGCCCGTTCCAAGCAAACATAACTCTAACATTCTATTCTCCGTTTTCTGTAAATGCTATCTCATAGATATCTGCATCCTCGTCTGGATGCTTATAATAATTCTTCCGGCAGGCAAGCAGATGATATCCATTTTTCTCATACAAATGCTTTGCCGCACCATTTCCATGCCGTACTTCCAGCAAACCGCGCACAGCATCTATCCGTGCAAATGCAAGATAAGCATCCATCAGTAGCTGTCCAATCCCATCTTTCCGGCATTCCGGGTTGACCGCAATACGCAGCAATTCCGTCTCGTCACCAAGTACATTTGCAAGCAGATACCCACAAGGTGTACCTGCGTCATCCTCTGCAAGCCATAAATGATTGTGGCTTTGCGCAAGGGAATCTGCCACCATCGCTTCTGTCCATGCATCGTCAAATGAGTCTTGTTCCATCTGCGCTACACGCTGTGCATATGCATTCGACGTTTCCGCCGCCAGCACACACGAGTTCTGATTCTCACCGACTGCTTGTTCTGTAATTTCACAGTTATAATAAACAATCTTCAACTTCTACGCCTGTCCTTCTGCCGCAAGCTTTTCCTCGCGTTCCCTCTCTGCCTGCGATTTGCGCAGATAAATCGGAATCAGATCATCTGCAGGTTCCTGTTTTCCCTGCTTGAAATACTCTGCGCCAAGACTTGCAACCGCTGACGCACGCTGGCGGTTCAGGTGTGCCGGTGCGAATGCATATGGTACCTGCATGCATTCTGCAAGTACAGACGCGTAAACCGGACAGCCATCTCCAAGGAAGATCACTTCGCGTCCCATCGCATTTAACTTCTCCGCAAGCGCCCGGATATCCATTGCGGATTGATCCAGAAGTACCTGCATGCCATCCTTCGCAAATTCATAAATGCCTGTATAAACCTGGCTTCTTCTCGCATCCATGATCGGGCAGATCAGCTTATCGCTGCCCCACAGATTATACGCAAGCCCGTGACAGGTTGGTACCGAGATAACCGGCTTCTCAAGTGCAAGCCCTAGTCCCTTCACCGTCGCCGCACCGATCCGGAGTCCTGTGAAAGAACCCGGTCCCGCTGCAACTGCAATCGCATCAATCGTATTCAAATCTAACTCTGTCATCTTCACGATCTCATCCAACATCGGAAGCAGTGTCTGCGAATGTGTCTTCTTATAATTTACTGAATATTCCGCTACCAGCAGGTCATCCTCGACAAGTGCCACACTTGCCACCATGCCGGAGCTGTCAACACCTAAGATTCTCATCTTGTTATCTCCTCAACTGTAATCGTTCGATAGTCGAACCCTTTTTCGACGTCTTTTTTTATTGTCACTTTCTTATATTGCGGCGGCAATATATCGTAAATCAGTTCCGCCCACTCGATCAGGCAGACACCATCACCGTCAATTGCTTCATAATAGCCGATCTCATCCATCTCATCGTCACTGCCAATCCGGTAGACATCGAAATGGTAAAACGGCATACGCCCTTCGTCATATTCCTTTAATATCGTAAATGTCGGGCTGCTGATTGGCTCCTTCACGCCAAGTCCTGCACCAAAGCCCTGTGAGAATACAGTCTTGCCGCATCCAAGATCACCATACAGACAATACACCTCGCCCGGCTTTGCCTGTGCCGCAAGCTCTTTGCCGATTGCAAAGGTTTCTTCTGCGCTGAAACTTTCTCTTTTATATACCTTTTCCACTTTGATACCTCTTCAAACTTCTGCTGACTCTTGGCTTGTATCCTGCTGTGAAATTCACAACTGATGCCAGAATCTTACCCTTATCGTCGCCCAACTGATCGAGCGGAATCACAAATGCATGCATCCGGTTTGTATAAACCGCAAGCATATATTTCGTCATAAGCAGGCGGTACACGCCCTTCCATTCCAGATCCATATGTTCTTCGCCCTGCGACACACCGATTCCATCATCGCCAAATGTATAGACAAGCGGTTGCTTATACGAAGGGCTTGTCTTCAACTGCTTAAATGTCTTGAATGCAAGTGAGAGTGGATTGATCACGGTAAACATCAACGCCACGATAATGAAAATCGCTTTCTGTCTGCCCGATGTCGTGTTCCAGCCGATCACAAGCATCACGATCGCGCCAAAGCTCAGCACCAATCCTAAAATTCCACTCATACTTCGATAGTTTGTATTCATTACATAACTGAACAATGCCGGAAATGTCATATTTACACTTTTTGTCTTTGCTTCTGTCATAATTTCCTCCGGTCAGATCTTTATAATTCAAATTCAATCTTCTTGTGCTTATTCTCGTACTCGGTGTATTTGACACCTGCCATCTCGAACATCTTCTTCGATGCCATCGTGCTTTCTGAATCGGCATATTTGTCACACATATAAATCACTTCTTTGATTCCCGCCTGTATGATCGCCTTCGCACATTCATTGCATGGGAACAACGTTACATAACAGCGTGAACCGCGCAATGTACCGCCACCACGGTAATTCAAAATCGCATTTAACTCCGCATGGCAGACAAAGAAATATTTGCTCGCCATTCCTTCGCCTTCCCGGTCCCACGGCATCTCATCGTCGTTGCAGCCGGACGGCATACCATTATAGCCTACGGTTAAGATTCGATTATCCTGATCCACGATACACGCGCCTACCTGTGTATTCGGATCTTTGCTGCGATTCGCAGACATAATCGCAATCCCCATAAAATACTGATCCCATGTAATATAATCACTACGTTTCATAAACCGCACCTCACTTTACGAGCACATAAGAAAACAGCTGCATCACCGCATGGCAATGCAACTGTATTCTAACACATTTATTTTTGTTTGTCACTTTATTATAATGCAGTGCGGATGCGCATGATCATATCAACCTGCTTGCTCTTCTCCTCAAATGCACCCTCGGTCAGTTTTTCTGTCAGGAATGCATATTCGCCGCTTACATCTGCAAGTGTCACATACTCAACCTCACCGAAAACCTTCTCGATTGTCTCCTTGGATGTTGTGTCTGCCACGCGGACGAAGAACCGGCACGCAAAGTTTGTTCTGTCGCCAAGTTCGACCTTATCCTGTTCCCAGATCGTCATGATATTCGTACCCTGATGCTTCACGGCATCAACCACATCAGCTACGACCGCACTGGCGGTTGGGAGTTTTCCTGCACCCTTGCCGTAGAACATCGTATCGCCGAGCATATTTCCATTCACGAAAATGCCGTTGAATACACCATTGACATGGCCTAACGGATGATCGCTGTCGATCATAAACGGTGCAACCATCGAATAAATCTTGCCGTCATCTTCCCATTTGCTTGTACCAAGCAGCTTGATGCTTGCATGCAGCGCCTTTGCATACTCGATGTCTGTCTTTGTAATCTTCGTAATACCCTCTGTATAGATATCCCGATAATCCACCTGCTTGCCTAATGCAAGGGATGTCAGAATTGCAATCTTACGGCAGGCGTCATAGCCTTCCACGTCAGCTTCCGGATTACGCTCTGCATAGCCCTTCTCCTGTGCACGCTTCAGCACTTCCTCGAAAGACTTGCCCTCGTCTGTCATCTTCGACAGAATATAGTTTGTTGTACCATTTAAAATACCAGTAATCTCTGTGATCTCATCTGCAGTCAGAGACTGGTTCAACGGACGAATGATTGGAATACCACCGCCAACGCTTGCCTCAAACAGGAAGTTTACATTGTTTGCCTTTGCGATTGCCAGAAGCTCTGCACCGTGTGCTGCAACCAACTCTTTGTTGGAGGTACAAACACTCTTACCTGCCTCTAATGCCTGCTTCGTGAAATCATACGCCGGCTTAATGCCTCCCATTACCTCTACGATAATCTTTACTTCCGGATCGTTCACGATCACATTGTAATCATGTACAAGCACCTTCTCGACCGGATCGCCAGGGAAATCTCTCAAATCAAGTACATACTTGATATTTACCTCCTGTCCGGCACGCTTATTGATACTTGCGTGATTTTTGTTGATTACCTCTACAACTCCGGAACCTACTGTACCGTAGCCAAGCACTGCAATGTTAATCATTTTCCGCTCATCTCCTTTTCTAATGCGTTTTCAATCTGTCCAAATTCATGATCGGACATCAATGTGTCAACCGCGATACTGATCACGATTTCCTCCTGATTGGATTCCGGCAGCGTCAGTTTTACAACATCCTCTAAATATCCGGTCTCCTCTGTATGTACAACCATCGGAATCTGTTTAATGTCCTCTTCCTCTACATTTACAATTCCGAGCACGGTGTCCACCTCAATCGCAAGCTTCATACCGTGTGTCTCTGTGATCAAAAGCTGCGTCTCTGCTGCCTCCTCCGGCATTCCAAACAGTCGTTTCAGACTGAACACCGGAATCACTTCATTCCTCAGATGAATAATTCCCTTGATGCATGCAGGTCCCATCGGCACGGGTACCACATGATACACATACTCTATGCCATTGATCTTCGTCAGCTTCATGCTGTATTTCTGATCATTTAAGCGAAACACAATGTACTTCGTCACTGCCATGCACATTCCTCCTTATTTCGTAGGACGGATTATTCCGTCTCTTCCTTCGTGTTAATCCATTTCAAATACGCACTGATAAATCCATCAATGCCGCCATCTAATACCGCCTGTGCGTTGCTGCACTCAAAGCCGGTTCGCGCATCCTTCACCATCGTGTACGGCTGCAGAACATAATTTCGAATCTGACTTCCCCAGCCATTGTCAGTCACTTCTCCACGAATGCCCGCGAGCTTGGCTTTGTTTTCTTCTTCTTTCATCATAAAGAGCTTCGCTGTCAGCATCTTCATCGCGGTATCCTTGTTGCTGTGCTGGGATCGCTCATTCTGACATTGTACCACAATTCCAGTCGGGATATGCGTGATACGGATTGCAGAACTTGTCTTGTTGATATGCTGTCCACCGGCACCGCTTGAACGATACGTATCGATTCGCAGATCTTCTGGATTGATCTCTACATGGATGCTATCATCCAGTTCCGGCATCACATCGACCGCCGCAAAGCTGGTCTGCCGCTTGCCTGCCGCATTAAATGGCGAAATACGAACCAGACGGTGCACACCTTTCTCGGATTTCAGATATCCATACGCATGCAACCCATTTACCTGAAATGTTACGGATTTGATACCCGCTTCCTCACCATCCAGATAGTCGAGAACTTCTACCGAGAAACCTTTCTTCTCCGCAAACCGCGTATACATACGATATAACATCTGTGCCCAATCGCACGCTTCCGTGCCACCAACACCCGCGTGAATCGTCACGATCGCGTTATTCGCATCATATTCCTCTGAAAGTAACGTATCAATACGGAACTCTTCGAATTTCTCTTCAAACGACGCAAGCTCATTTCCAATCTCTTCGACAAGGCTCGCATCATTTTCTTCTTCTGCCATCTCAATCAAAGTCCCAATATCTTCATACTGGTTCGAAAGCGTTTCAAATTCCTCGATCGTATCTTTCAGATTCTTTAATTCCTTCATTACCTGCTGACTATGTTCTACATCATCCCAGAACCCCGGCTGTTCCAGCATCGGCTCTAACTGCCTAATGCGTAACTGTTTGCCAGCGATGTCAAAGTGAATCCCTCACTTCCGCAAGTGGAGTTTTATATTCATTCAGAGTAAAGCGAAACTGATCTAACTCTATCACTTCCGTCACCACCTCTCAAAATTAATCAAATTATAAGTTTCTGCCGCAGCACATCTTGTATTTCTTGCCGCTGCCGCAAGGACATGGATCGTTACGGCCAATCTTTGCGCTCTCGCGGCGGACTGGTCCTTTCTTTACGGAATCATCCTTGTTCGTTCCGGTTACCTTCGCAACCTCTTCACGTTCTACCTTCTGCTCGATCTTCACATGGAGCAGCATACGAACCGTATCCTCACGGATGGATGCTGTCATCTCATTGAACATATCGAAACCAGCAAACTTGTACTCAACAACCGGGTCCTTGCTGCCGTATGCCTGCAGGGTAATACCCTGACGAAGCTGTGTCATGTCGTCCAAATGCGCCATCCATTTCTTATCGATGACCTTCAGCAGTACGACACGCTCGATCTCACGGAAATGCTCTGGCTCTGGGAACTCCGCTTCCTTCGCTTCGTATACCTTAGCCGCTTCTTCCTTGATTCTCTGCTTAAACTTATCCAGCTTGCCGGACTTCTTTTCTTCCTCTGTCAGCTCGATTGGCTCCATCGGAATAATCGGAATCAAAAGCTGGTTCAGCTCGCCAATCTGCCACTCACTTGGAGCAAGATCAGCGGAACACGTCTTATCAATATAACTCTCAACCGTATCCTGAATAAACTTGAAGATAACATCACGCATATTCTCGCCATCCAGTACACGGCGACGCTCTGCGTAGATAACTTCACGCTGGTCATTGTTGACCTGATCGTATTCCATCAGATTCTTACGGATTGCAAAGTTGTTACTCTCAATCTTCATCTGCGCTTTCTCTACGAACTTGGAGATTGTCTTATGCTGGATCTCCTCGCCCTCTGGAATCTTCAATGCATCGTAAACTGCCTTTACCTTCTCGGAACCGAACAGACGCATCAGATCGTCGTCCAGAGACAGATAGAACTTGGATTCACCCGGATCGCCCTGACGTCCGGCACGACCACGCAGCTGGTTATCAATTCGACGGGACTCATGACGCTCTGTGCCGATGATCTTCAGACCACCGAGTTCTGCCACGCCCTCGCCAAGCTTGATATCGGTACCACGACCAGCCATGTTGGTTGCGATCGTAACCGCACCACGCTGTCCGGCATCGGCAACGATCTCAGCCTCTAACTCATGGAACTTCGCATTCAATACCTTGTGCTGGATGCCACGCTTTGTGAGCATGCGGCTCAGTTCCTCGGATGCATCAATCGTGATTGTACCAACCAGTACCGGCTGTCCCTTGTCATGCGCTTCCACAACCGCCTGTACAATTGCATTTAGTTTTTCTTTCTTTGTCTTAAATATAGAATCGTGATGATCAATACGCTGTACCGGCAGGTTTGTCGGAACAACGACAACGTCCATGCCGTAGATCTCACGGAACTCTTCTTCCTCTGTCAAAGCAGTACCTGTCATACCTGCCTTCTTCTTATATTTGTTGAAGAAGTTCTGGAAAGTAATCGTTGCCAGTGTACGGCTCTCACGTTTTACCTTTACGTTTTCCTTTGCCTCAATCGCCTGATGCAGACCGTCTGAGAAGCGACGTCCCGGCATGATACGTCCGGTAAACTCATCGACAATCAAAACCTCGTCATCCTTAACAACGTAATCTTTATCACGGAACATGAGCGCATGTGCACGCAATGCCATGATCATGTTATGCTGGATATCAATATTATCTGCATCTGAGAAGTTGTCGATATGGAAGAACTGCTCAACTTCCTTGACACCCTGTGCAGTCAGTACAACCTGCTTGTCCTTCTCATCAACTAAGTAATCTCCATCTTCCTCGATCTCTGTACCCATGATGGCATCGAGCTTACTGATTTCCATCGAAGCAGTACCACGCTTCATACGGCGCGCCAGATAATCGCACATCTTGTACAGATCGGTAGACTTTCCGCTCTGTCCGGAAATGATCAATGGCGTACGCGCCTCATCAATGAGTACGGAATCGACCTCATCGACGATCGCATAATGCAGATCACGCTGCACGAGCTGCTCCTTGTAAATAACCATGTTGTCACGCAGGTAATCGAAACCAAGCTCGTTATTTGTAACATATGTAATGTCGCAGTTATAAGCGGCACGTCTTGCATCGTTTTTATCACTGTTTAAGATTACACCAACCGTCAGTCCAAGGAATTCGTGTACCTGTCCCATCCACTCGGCATCACGCTTTGCCAGATAGTCGTTGACAGTTACGATATGAACACCCTTTCCTTCGAGTGCATTCAAATATGCAGGAAGTGTAGAAACCAATGTCTTACCTTCACCAGTACGCATCTCCGGGATACGTCCCTGATGCAGCAGGATACCACCGATCAGCTGCACGCGGTAATGCTTCATATGAAGAACACGGTCTGCTGCCTCACGGACAACGGCAAATGCTTCTGGAAGCAGATCATCCAGTGTCTCGCCCTTTTCAAGACGTTCCTTGAATTCCGGAGTCTTTGCCTTCAGCTCTTCATCACTTAACGCCTGCATGGTTGAATCCAGCGCTTCGATCTTATCTACAATCGGATATATTTTCTTTAGCTCTTTATCACTATGTGTTCCAAACACTTTTTCAAATAAGCTCATTTCTTACCTCCCTGAGCGTAACTCATTCTAATACCACAACTTGTAATATAACATTAAATGGTAGGTAACGCAAGAAGTTTCCATGTCAGAAATACCATTCCCATATAGAAAATATCCTATAATAACAAATATCCCGGAGACCTTCGTCTCCGGGATACCGTTTTTTCATAACCCTCTATACATAACTGAAACTGTTAAAATTCTGGCTCGATCAATCCGAATGTATTGCCTCTACGCTTGTAGACTACATTTACCTTGTCTGTCTCTGCGTTACGGAATACGAAGAAATTATGTCCAAGCAGATCCATCTGGATGCATGCATCCTCCGGATACATAGGTTCTAACACAACCTTCTTGCTACGGATAATCTGGACATCCTCATCCTCAAGTCCTTCTACATCGAAGAAATCGTTGTTGATATAACCGGAATTCTGTTCCTTGTCCAAAATACGCTTCTTATGGCGTGTTACCTGACGTTCGATAATCTCCACAACCAAATCGATGGATACATACATATTATCGCTCGCCTGTTCTGCACGAATCGTATGTCCCTTCATCGGGATCGTAACCTCAATCTTCTGACGGTCCTTATCTACCGAAAGTGTAACCTGTGCTGCTGTGTCTTCACCGAAGAACTTCTCGATTCTCTCAAGCTTCTCGTAAATCGCCTGCTTCAGTGCGTCTGTAACCTCAATGTTCTTTCCACTTATGATGTAATTCATATGCCCCAGCTCCTTTACGTCGAACTATAGAAAATAAAAAATGTGCGTGAAGCACATGTACTTTCTATGTTTAGTATTATAGCACACCCAACCCCTGTTTGGGAAGTGATTTTTCGTCAAAATATACAAAAATTCACATTTTTTTGATAACGGAAAAGGGCACCTTCGATTCTTACCGAAAATGCCCTTTCAAACACATTATAGAAAGTATTACTAATTTCCTAATTTACAATTCTGCAAGCCTTAAATGGTGTACTGTAATTTACATTTGAGATCTTGATTCCTGTACGGCTGCTGCTTGCATGTACGATCTGTCCATTTCCAATATAGATACCTACGTGCTCGCAGGAACCTGTACCGTGATCGTAGAATACCAGATCACCAGGTGCCAATGCTGCAAGGCTGACTGCTGTACCTGCATTACTCTGTGGTGTACATGTACGAGGAAGTGAATATCCAAAGTTCTTATATACACTCTGTACGAATCCGGAACAATCCGCTCCGTTTGTCAGGCTTGTACCGCCCCATACATATGGGTTTCCAACGAACTGACATGCAAAGTTTGCAATCTGCTGTCCAAGATCTGAGGTTGGAGCTTCTGTCACTGGTGCTTCTGTTGTAGGAGCCTCTGTCGTAGGAGCTTCCGTTGTTGGCGCTTCCGTTGTCGTTGTATCCGTTGTATCCTGTGCCGGTGCACTTACTGCCTTTGCTGTTGGCATATTATAAGAAATAGTTATGTACTCATTCTTTACATATCCTGTCACAGTGTCAAGCTGGATCTTTGTCCATGCATCTCCTGTCTCTACGATCGGATAAGATTCTCCCTGTGCAAGAAGAGTAATTTCCTCGCTGCCTGTGCTTGCTTCTTTACGAAGCTTCAACGCAGCAGTGTTTACAACTGCAACCTTTGACAGGTTTGCACTTGCATAATTTGCCGCATCACTGCCAAATGCGAGAAGATCGTTTCTGATGTAGCCATCCACATTTCCGGATGTAATATGTGACCATGTGTCACCTTTTTCTACGATGTTTACAAGTCCGCCTGCATCAATCGTTCCAACCTTTGCCGCATTCACATCACCAGACTGACGAATATTTACGGAACCAGATGCTGTGACGATTGCCTTTCCTGTGAAATCCATAACCGGTGATGCTGCCGCCTCAGATGCTTCCTGTACAGGTGCTTCTGTCGTTGGCTCTTCCGTTGCCGGTGCCTCCGTTGTTTCCTCGGAAGGAACTTCTGCGATTTCTCCTGTTACCTTTGCAATCTCCTGAATCTCGCCAGTTGCTACTGCGTCGGTTGCTGTTGCCTCTGCAACAACTGCAGCCGGTGCTGTTGCATCCTCCGGAGTGGCGTCTGCTGTAAATACGTCTCCTCCATTTTCTTCAATATAGCGATCTACAATCGATGTAATACTGACGTTAGCATCGGTATATACAAACTCATCTGCCAACGCGGTATATGTGTATGTACCCATGGACGAAGCGAAAATGCAACCTGCCGCCGCTACCGCCAACCACTTTACGGATGGTCTTTTCATGTTCTTACCTCCAATTTGTTACAAATATGTTACAACTTATTACATTGCCCATTATAGCAACCTGTAATATTATTGTCAACCAGTTTTTGGATGTTTTTTCAAAAGTTCACAAATTCTTCGCATTTTCGCTACGTTTTTGAGTATTTTTCGATTTCATTTTCTGTAAACCTATTCTTTTTAATGGTTCACATAAAATTGTTACATTTTGTAACATTTCGAAATATTTTATACACGATATTGAGTTTTTGAATTTAGAAATACAATATATAGAAAACGGCGCAGGATATCCTGCGCCATTTCTTATATACTTGTCACCGATACCCGCATCGTCAGGCACACCTCTCATTCATTGTCGTCACTAATTCGACCAGTCTCCAAAGAAACCATCTTTTTCTTCCACATTGTAAAAACCATAACCCGGAAGTGTGGCTGCCCCTTCATCAAGCATCATCGGCATTCTTACCCAATCCACATACTCTGACGGGAGACTGCTCACAGCTGTTCCCGGCAGATACAGTTCAAAATTCGTTCCGCCATCCAGTCCATAAGGTGCAGATGCAACATAGCGAACTCTTCCATACTCCGTTTCTTCAATCCATTCACTCTGAGTCTCTTCTGTCTCCAATGTATCAATCTGCATCACATACGTATGGTCATCTTTTTGTTGAATATTCTTAAACGTTCCATGGAACGTCGATACATATTGCGTCGCATCATATCCATCTCCGCTGTCTCCCATATCAGAATCAAAATAGTTTCCAGAGAATGAGCCATCCGGATGGATAGTCAAAACCGTACTCCATCCACCAGCACCACTCATAAAAGTGAAATCCTGTGTCTCTGTAAATGGTAACGCATCTGTCTTACCAGTTGTGCCTGCTTCTGATGCTGTTTCTCCTGAAAGTGCTGCAACTGCCTGTTCATAAGACATATAGTCCGGTTCTGCCGCTATCATCGCCGCATTGGCATTGTCATCATGTGCGCCAAAATTATAGATCAGAAGCTTGGTCATCCGGCTTGTCAGCGCATCGAGCTGTGACTGGAATTCCTCCGGCGTGACGGACTGTCCGCCGACTGTGCAGGTTTCAACCACACCGGAATAGTCCTTGTTCGGTTCCCGTTTACGCGACATCAGCGACTCCTCCTGCAAGGTTCCATCAGGCTGTACAACATATCGGCAGTAATCCTCAAAGGTACTTTCATCCTGCATACCATTGCACGAGTAAAGCGTCGATTCGCCGTCCACCTGAAACAACGAATATACATTTCCTCCAGCAACCTGTGTCTCCCAATGATCTGCATAATAGATCTGCTTCGCAGCACCATTTTCGACCGTGAATATATTCAATGCATCATATTCCACATACTCTTCGGAAGACGGTGATTTTTCTACAAATAGCAATTCCGGTACACCATCTCCGGTTACATCTGACAATGCGATAGACATGTTCTCATTGTCACTGGCAAAATCATCCACGCCGAGTGTCTGCCGGTACTGATTATATGCTTTGATATTTGCCTCGTGTTCCTGCAAAATCTGTAAATAGACTGGTTTATATGTTTCGTTTACAGCCTCTTCCGTTGCAGCTTCCTCGGTCGTTGTCTGCTCCGTTGTTTCCGCTGCCGTAGAAGCTACCTGGGCATCCGTGCTTGTAGCAGTCGTATCGGCTGGTTTTTTATGCGAATGATTATATGCAATAATGCCTGCTGCCGTTCCCCCAATAACCGCTGCCGCCGCAACACCAATGAAAATCTTCGCCGCCAGCGTGTGCATGAATCCATGCCCAATCGCGGTTCCCGATCCAGCTGCGGTGCCTGAACCAATCGTAGTGCCACCTCCTGTAATTCCTGCTGCTTCATTTCCGGCTGTCACTCCTGCTGCACCTGACGTACTGCTTCCGGTTGCCATGCCTGCTGCACCAGAGACTCCACCTGCTGCCGCTGTTCCAAAGGTAACCGCACTGCCCGCAATCTGAAACGTTGCAATCGTTCCAGTGATACCGGAGGTTACCAGATTTGTTGCCTTTAATCGGAGAAGTACCATCAAAAAAGAAATGGGATTCCATCTGACACGATCATCTTCCTCCACCAGCTGTCCGATTGCTGCCTGTATCTTTCTCTTTCCAGATGCAATCAGACTCTCAGCTGCCTGTTCCGTGCATCCAACCGTCTTCGCCACCTGTGCAACTGGCTGATTCTCCTGATAATGCATAATCACACAGATTTTTTCTGCCTCCGTGAGTTCAGACAAGATCTGCGTTGTCATAGCCTCTATCTCATCAGACGTATATACTGCGGATACCAACGAATCCTCCAGCGGTTCTGTAATCGCCATGTCATCATCTTCGAGTCGGTATGTCTGATCCTCTGAGCCTGCAAACGCATCTGGCTGTATCTCCCGAACCGTCATAACCGCATAATATGGAATCATCTCAGAAAGCCAATTTTCAAAGACATCACTCTGTGGAACCTGCGCGATCTGGTCAAATATGTACTGGTACGCCTGCTGCACAACCGACTGTGCCTGCCCAATATCCCCCATAAGGGCGATTGCCTTTCCAAGCTGTTTTTCTACTGTATATTCATATAAATATTGAAAGCCTTCGGTTCTTCCTTCTTTCGCAAGCCGAAGTGCCATTCCGATTCTATCCGCCATATAAGTTCTCCTTTATTACATAAAATAAGCGATTGTATCTGTGATACAACCGCTTACATGATATCTCATTTCAAAAAAAGAACAGTCAATGTTACTTATTCTCTACCAGATTCTTGGACATGCACACCAGGAAGAACAGAACCGAAATTACCGCAAATGCAGCTCCTACAAAGCCAATATGCGAGATTTGTCCCTTGTCACACACAATTCCACCAAGGAAGCTGCCTGCGCCGATACCGAAATTAAAGATACCGGAAAAAATCGACATTGCAACCGACGAGGACTGTTCATCCGTACAGCGGATCGTCTCTGACTGGAATGATACATTAAATACAAGTACTGTAATGCCCCATAAAGCACAAAGCGCCATTATAAATCCCGGCTGTCCTGCTGCAGGAAGCAGCAATAACAGTTCAACTGCCAACGAAATCATCACCGTACGTAAAAATCCATGCCGGTATTTGTCATAGAATTTTGAGAACAGAAAACTGCCGAGCAATCCTGCGGCACCAAACACAAACAATGTAATGGTGACTGTACTATTTCCCATGTGTGCGACCTGCTGCAGGAACGGATCGATATAACTGTAGCTCGTATAATAGCCCACTACAAACAAAAATGTCTGAATATAGATGCAGACAAGTGCACGATTCTTAAAAAGCTCTGGCAGCTGCTTCACACGGAACGGCTCGCCACACTCCATCTTCGGGAACAGGAATGCCATATATGCCAAAACAACGAATGTGATGATTGCCACGATCAAAAAGGCGATTCTCCATCCTGCATAATGTCCAACCATTTTTCCAAGCGGAAGTCCTGCAATCGTCGCAACCGAAGTACCTGTCACAACCATACTGAGTGCTTTGGACTGATGTTCTTCTGACGCCATACGCACTGCAATCGGAGACGCGATTGACCAGAAAATCGCATGCGCACAGGCCACACCGATTCGGGACGCCATCAACATACCATAGCTGTTCGACAGAACAGTCAACACCTGACAGATTCCGAACAATGCAACTGTTCCCATAAATAACTTCTTATAATCAATCTTGCTCACGAGCAGCATGAGCGGCAGGGAAAGCAACATAACGATCCACGAATATACCGTGATCAACATACCCGCCTTCGCCTCAGAAATCGAAAAGCTCTTTGCAATATCAGTCAGCAGACCGATTGGCATAAACTCGGATGTGTTAAAAATAAATGCTGAGACAGTCATTCCGATCAACGGAAGTCGCTCTTTGGACGTCATCTTCGTCTTCATCTTATACCTCTTATCTTAAATAAAAATCAACAAAACTAAGATGCATTGTACGCGATAGCTATATGAAAAACAAGACATGGAATTATCATATTTTACATTTATTTGACGTTGATTCAAAAGAAAAAGTCCTACACGCAAAATGCAGGACTTATCATATCATTTATAAACGGATATCAATGTTTGCACCGATGTTTGGATTCACAGACTGTTCCATCATCTGTGTAATCATCGCACCGTTTGTCTCCACCGCATCCAGTGATTTTTTAAGCATCGCCATATCAATGGCATTCATACTTCCGGTATCACTGACTGCCAGCGTCAGATTTGAATTTCCGATTGCTGCTATATTCATATATATACCCTCCAATTTTGTCCAATCCAGACGTTCCAATACTGTTTATATCATAACGCTTTTTCTATAAAAAAGCAAACGCTTCTGTCATATTTTGTATGTTTTTAGCATGTTCTTTACCGAGTTTTCCATCAGCATCGAAAAAAGATTGACATTCAAATCACGCCGTATTTATAATTTACAGTCGTGTGAAAGGAGCTCCTTTATGGATGTTTTAATAGTAGAAGATGATCAGGAACAGTTAGATGGCATTGAATCCATCCTGCTCGAAAAATACGATCATATGAATTGCATAAAGGCAACAAATTACCAGCAGGCAACCCAATTGATGCACGCAAATAAAATCCAACTATTCCTATTGGATATCTCTCTTGGAGAGGATGCTTCCGAGCAGGACGGTATCGAACTCGGAACACAGATTCGTTCCATGCAGCGGTATGCAAAAACACCAATCCTGTATCTGACTGCATATTCCATGGATGCACCACGTGCAATACATGCAACGAATTGTTATGATTTTCTGGTAAAACCCTATAAGAAAGAAGATTTGTTATATACCATCGACAAGCTGATCCACAATCGTTTTCTGGACGTTACGCCCATAGAACTACGCGATGTCAATGGTATTTATTTTCGCGTTCTTCCAGAAAAGATCCTGTATATCGAAGCGGCCGGCAAAAACCTGACGATCTATGAGGAAAGCAATGTGATCAACACAAGCGGTATCCGTCTGAAAGAACTGATTGCACAGCTTCCGCCGAATTTCATTCAAAGCCATCGAAGCTTTATTGTAAACAGCGATTATGTAAACTCTTACGATCCGACCAATGCGCTTCTCTATCTGGGAAATCACAATATCTCGACCCCCGTCGGACGTAAATATAAAGATTATGTCAAAAAGATAATTAGCAGGGACTGAAAATATTTTACCAAAACACTTTCAGTCCCTGCTCGTTATTTCCCACGTCTGAAATCAAGCACCGCCTGATAACGGATATCCTGAACTAATCGTTCCTTCTGTTCGTCTGTCATAAGATTCATCACTGCATCTTTTTCCTGATCCGTAAAGCCTTTAAATGCGCTGGTTCGTTCTTTTCGCGTCATAGAGCGAAACTCCGTCGGATAATGAAGCAAGCCATTCATTCGTGCTTCATAATTCCGCGTACATTCCATAAATAGCTTTTCCGCCTCCTCCGACATCGACGGCGGCGCATCCATATCCTTATAATTCAAATAGTTTTCTCTCATCACTACAACTCCTACCTCCACAATCTGTAAAATCAAAATCCATGCAATAAATGTGGAACAAGCAGGGTAGATCACCGAACAGATACTCAATACGCCTAGTCCGATCAAGCCTTTTTGTTGAATCTTCTTTTTTCGTTCTCCCTTGTAAACCGGTCGATTTGGCGATGGTAATGGTGCAATCGTCGCCATCAGATACATCGTAAACAGCAACAATCCCGCTACGACCGGATATGGAAATATGACATGTACACCGCCCGCCACTGCGATCACGTACACACTGACCGAAGCAACTGTACACCCAATGTTTGTTTTCATATGGATACCGCCCAGAAACCGACGAACCAGATTGACCGTCACAAAGCAAAACAAAAATTCCCGGAAAAATCCAGATACTGCAAAGATAACAAATAGAACAAGATCTTTTTGCAAATCTCCCACAATTGATTCTACTGCATAGCATACTTTTGCACACTGCACATCTGCCACATCATAGTCACGTCCCACGAGATACCGTGTCACATGCTCCCCTATCCTATGATTGATACTCATAATTCATCCCCTGTCTTATGTTCTCCATGTGCTTTTTAACAAATGGGATATCCGTCAAAAGTCCGCGCAACGGATACCCCCAAGTGTTTTGGTTGATGTACTAGTTCTCAGATTCTGATTCCATCTCGACTCTCATACAATCAGGAAGCTCCGGCTCTCCCCACAAGTTCTTGCATCCTGTAAGAGTCAGGATTACATCTGTCAAATCCTCCAACTGTGCAGCAACTGCTTTCTTCATATCCTTCATCACACATCTCCTCCTTCTGAAAGAATATTCTTCGAAATTCATCCCCAAATGAATTCCTATATTATTCTTAACATGATTAAAATAAATGCGCAATAGATTTGGAACGAACGACATTTCGTGGGGAATAGACAACATCCTTCTACACAATTATATACTTTTCAACCAGATAAACTTTATTACAAACAGCAATTGACATATTATTTAAATAATACCTATAATGTAATATAGAATAAAGGGGATATTTTACTATATGAAAACTTTTGCAATTTCAAGCAGCACATATATTATTGAGGCAGCAACCGAATTACTTTTGATCAGTTCCTTAATTGGAAAGAAGAAAAAAGACTTACTTTCACCATTTTTACCTCTTATTTTTATATGTGGAATAATAAATAATGCTCTATTCATTTTTATTCCAAACGTACTTGGTTGGTTTCTAGCTTTTCCTATATCATTAATTACATATAGCATAATTTTGCGCATCAGAGTATCTGCATGCATTTTCCCATTTCTCCTAAGTTTTGCTACATGTGGACTAATTGAAGCCATTACTGTGATTATTTTTCCATTTGCAATATTTACATTATCAGATGTTTCAACCCAGTTAGTTGGTAATTGCGTTATTTTTATAATATCAATATTTATTTCCCTCTTACCTCTTAACAAACTATACCTTTTTGCAAATAAGGGAAAATTAATATTTAAACTTATTCTTTCTTATGTATCATTATTATACATAGTAACCGTAGCTCTTACAAAAATTGATTCTATCGATGCCATTGCAGTCTTACCAATGACTGTAACCTTCATGGTAATTCTGCTACTTGCTGACATCATGGTATTAAACCAGCAACGCACAATTACAATTCAGCAACAGGATATCAAAGATTACCAGACCTATGAACCGATGGCACACGATCTGATCTCTGACATCTTAGGTAAACAGCATGATTTCAACAATCAGATGAATGCGATCCGCATGCTGCCATATACTTACAAAGACTATGATTCGTTAAGTGACGCGATCGCGAATTATTCAACATTTCTGGAAGAGGAGTTCAATGAATCTGAGCTTTTGAAGATCAATCTTCCGGTTGTTGCTGGATTTGTATTTAGCAAGATCAAAGAAGCGGAGCAAAAGGGCAGGCTGATCTCGGTCAAGATCAAGAACCGTTCCCTGATCACGCCGGTTCCAGAGTACGATCTGATCCGCATCTTGGGTATTCTAATTGACAATGCGATTGAAGCGACAGAACCCGGACATACATTCTCGCTGATTCTTGACAGCAAAAACGAACACATCCGAATTCAGACAAAGAACGAAGGAGGGGAGATTTCTTCCGAGCTGCGCAAGAAAATGTTTGTCCGTGGCTATTCTACCAAAACGTCCGCAGAAGTACGCACCTCCCGCGGACAAGGTCTGCCGAATCTGAAAGAATTGGTCGATCATTACAACGGTAAAATCTATCTGGATAACGAGACATTCCATGAACATACATGGATCTGTTTCACCGTCGAATTATAATTTGCAGATGGCGCGTGCAATCGCTGCCGCAACCGCCTGCTGATATTGTGGATTCTGCAAGTTCTCGCATTCTGTCGGATTGCTCAGGAATCCACACTCTACGATTACGCCCGGGCATTGACTGTTTTTCAGGATATACAGATCATTGCCCGTCTTAATCTCCCGTTCCTTCGGTGGCTGCAAATCGACGATCAACTGCGCCTGTATCGCTTCCGCCAGTTTCTTCGACATTTCCGATGAACCATAATAAAATACCTGCGGTCCGCTAATCTCTGCCTCTGGGTAGCTGTTCTGGTGGATACTGATCATATAGTCCGCGCCGGACGCATTGATCAGGCTCACCCGGTTATGCATATCAGATACTTTCTTGTTCGTCGCACCATTCGTTGCCAGACACACATCCCCCTCGCGTGTCAGGATTACCTTCACCCCCCGCGCCTGTAACTGTGCTTTCAGACATAGGGCAATCTGCAAATTCACATCTTTTTCTTTTACATTATCCATACCTATTTTTCCCGGATCATTGCCGCCATGTCCGACATCAATCACAACCGTCAAATCCCGTTTCATCCCCGCTTTGTTACAATACATCACACAATTCAGGATCAATAGCACCAAAAATACGGTAAATCCAAACAACAATCTGACTTTTTTCCGATCAAAAAACCGCATATGCAAAACTCCGGTCTCCCTTAGTCTATACATATGCGGTAATCTTCTTATTATGCTTTATTCTTCTGTCTCAGCTTCCGGCTTCGCGATTGCAATCCCAAGCTCTTCGAGCTGCTTTGCATCAACGGTATTCGGCGCCTCACTCATCAGGCAGGAAGCATCCTTTACCTTCGGGAATGCGATAACATCACGAATAGAATCTTCCTGTGCCATCAGCATAACGAGACGGTCAAGTCCGTATGCAAGTCCTGCATGTGGTGGTACTCCATATTTGAACGCATTTAACAGGAAACCAAACTGGTCGTATGCACGCTCCATTGTGAATCCAAGTGCCTTGAACATCATTTCCTGAATGTCATCCTGGTGGATACGCACGGAACCACCACCGATTTCTGTACCATTTAATACGATATCGTATGCCTTTGCACGTACTCTGCCCGGATCAGACTCGATATACTGCAGATCCTCTTCCATCGGCATCGTAAATGGATGGTGCATTGCCTGATATCTGCCAAGCTCCTCGCTCCACTCAAGCAGTGGGAACTCTGTAATCCATACGAAACGGTATTCATCTTTCTTCAACAGTCCAAGCTGATCTGCGATCTCAAGACGAAGTGCGCCAAGTACATCATAGACAAGCTTGCTCTTATCTGCTGCAAAGAGCAGTAAATCGCCCGGCTTACCATTCATCTTCTCAACAAGTGCCTGCATCTCCTCGTCCTTCATGAACTTTGCAAACGAAGACTTCATTGTTCCATCTTCATGGATTGCAATATAGGCAAGTCCCTTTGCGCCATAACCCTTGGCAAAGTCAACGAGTGCATCAATCTTCTTTCTTGGCATTGCACCCTGACCCTCAGCATTGATACCGCGCACGCTTCCGCCAGCTTCAACCGCATTCTTGAATACGACAAATTCACAATCCTTCACAACATCTGTCACATCACAAAGCTCCATACCAAAACGGAGATCCGGCTTATCGGAACCGAAACGCTCCATCGCCTCTTTGTATGTCATACGCTGAATCGGAAGCTGTACATCGACACCGATGACTTCCTTGAACAGCTTTGCAAGCAGACGCTCATTGACATCGATAACATCATCGACATCCACGAACGAAAGCTCCATATCGATCTGTGTGAATTCCGGCTGTCTGTCGGCACGCAGATCCTCATCACGGTAGCAACGTGCGATCTGGAAATAACGGTCGTAGCCGGAGCACATCAGAAGCTGCTTGTAAATCTGTGGTGACTGTGGCAATGCATAGAACTCACCCGGATGTATGCGGCTTGGTACAAGGTAATCACGCGCGCCTTCCGGAGTTGACTTACAAAGTGTCGGTGTCTCGATCTCGATAAAGCCTTCGTCTGCCATGAAAGAACGAACCAGTGTTGTCACCTTGCTGCGCATCATGATATTCTTCTGTAAGTCCGGACGACGAAGATCCAGATAACGGTATTTCAGGCGAAGATCTTCCTTCGTCTTGCTGTTTTCCTCGATTGGGAACGGTGGTGTATCTGCTTCTGCAAGGATACGGATATCCTTCGCGATGACTTCGATATCACCGGTTGCAAGATTCTCATTGACTGCGCCGCCACGCTTTGCAACCTCACCGGTAATTGCAACGACAAACTCGGAACGAAGCTTCTCAGCCTTTGCGAAGCTCTCCGCACCACAGTTTGCTTCCTCAAAGATGACCTGCAGAATACCGCTTCGATCACGCAGATCGACGAAGATGATTCCACCTTTGTTACGGCTCTTCTGCACCCATCCCATAACGGTGACGGTATTCCCAATCATCGTATTATTTACTTCTGTACATCTGTGACTTCTGTGAAGTCCCTGCATTGACTCTGCCATTTTCATAGCCTCCTGTGTCTAAGTTAATTTATAAATACCCGCTCCCGTCTCTGTCGTTCTGAGTTCGCGATTATCTACATCAGCTACGGAGCGTTTTCATATCATAAATAATGGTTACCCCTCAAAGGAATCCGCATAGAACTCTTCGAACTGTGTATAGCCCTCTGTAATCATCTGATCCTTCTGGAACTTCTTGTTCTTCTTCATGATTGCGATATTCACGATCTGCCCCTCGGCTCTTGCCTGTTTTGCCTGCTCTAAGATCTTAAGCAGCTTGTCGCTTGGCATCTTTTTATCGATTAGGTATGCGGTCTTGTTCTTGCTTCCCGGTATCTCAAAATCGCGCTCGAGAAGCAGCATGATGATTCGCTCAAAACCGATGGAGAATCCACATGCCGGTGTTGGCTGACCGGTGAATTTGCCGATCATCTCATCGTAACGTCCGCCGCCGCCGACCGATCCGCCATACTCATCCATTGAGATCTCAAAGATTGGACCTGTATAATACGACATACCGCGTACCAGTGTCGGATCAAATGCCATCTTGAAATCAGCACTCTTCGTGCTCTCCACACTGTCGATGATCGTCTTTAAGTTCTCAGCAACCTCTTCCGGCAAGAACTCGCCAAGTGTCTCCTTCAGATACTGTACACCACTGATATCGGCTGTTACCTTCTCGAACAGTTCGAGATATTTTGTCACCGCATCCTCGGCATAGCCTTCCTTCAGAAGCTCTTCCTTGACGCCATCCAAACCGATCTTATCCATCTTATCGAGGATAATAAATACGGTATCATAATCTGCTTCCGCAAATCCGCTGTAAGCAGCCATCGCCTTCAAGATACGACGGTCATTGATACGGATCGTGAAGTTCTTGAAATCCAGCTTGCCAAGCAGTGTCGTCGTCGCTAAGATCAGCTCGATCTCTGCCAAGATTGTCGGCTCACCTAAGATATCAATATCGCATTGCATGAACTGTCTGTAACGTCCTCGCTGCGGGCGGTCGGCTCTCCATACATTTCCCATCTGCAACGCCTTAAACGGGCTCGGCAGTTCATTCGCATTGTTCGAATAATATCTACAAAGCGGTACCGTCAAATCGTAACGGAGTCCGCCGTCAACTAAGTCAAGCTCTTCCTTTGCCTCGTCGATCTTCAGCTTCTCACCACGTTTCAAAATCTTGAAAATGAGCTTCTCATTCTCGCCGCCCTGCTTGCTGTTCAGGTTCTCGATATGCTCGACACAAGGTGTCTCCATCGAATTAAATCCAAATGTCTTATAGGTATCCTTGATTAAAGCGATGCAGTAATCACGGATTGCCATCTCCTTTGGTAATATATCTTTCATGCCGGTTACCGGCTTCTTCTTCATTGCCATCTTTTTCCTCCCGCTTGTATTCATTCTCGTTCGATTTTAAAACGCTTTGCGCTTTCGGTCAAGCATTTCATCAAAACGGTTGATATAATCATCGACAGATTTGCAGTTTTCTACCCGCTCCACACGATTTTCCGCATGATAGACAAGCTTCGTCGACGCGCCTGCGCCCGCCGCAATGATATCTGTCATCTCTTCCATAATCAAAATATTATATAAGCATTCGCAGCCCGGCTTCGCATATCCGACATTCTCCAGATTACCACCGATATTTTTCTGCCGGTACAGATAATACGGTTCCATGCCAAGTGCCTGCGCCGTCTCCTGTGCCGCCGTATGCATCGCATCCATGTCATGATGGATTGTGGATTTGTAATCATCCATCTGCTGGTTCAGATTCGCTGCACGCTTGATTGCCAGGGAATGTACCGTCAGGCTCTCCGGTGCCAATGCCCGGATTTCTTCTAACGTATGTTTCATCGCGTGTAAGTCTTCTCCCGGAAGTCCCGCAATCAGATCCATGTTGATGTTATCAAAGCCCGCCTGCCTTGCCATCGCAAATGCTTCCTTCACCTGAGCCGCATTGTGCGCACGCCCGATTGTCCGTAGTGTCTCGTCATTCATCGTCTGTGGATTGATGCTGATCCGCGTCACGCCATATTCCTTCATCACCGCAAGCTTCTCCGGGGTGATGCTGTCCGGGCGTCCTGCCTCCACGGTAAACTCCACAAGCCCATCGGCAACCTCCGGTTCCTGCAGCCGGAATACGGTCTGAATCTGCTTCAATAGCACCGCAAGCAACTCATGCGAGATCGACGTCGGCGTTCCGCCGCCAATGTAGATTGCCACTAACCGTTTGTGCTTATACTGTTCTGCCACATAGGCTAACTCCTTACACAGCGTGTCAATATAGGTCTTTGCTTTCTCCGCATAAATCCCAATCGGATACGATGTGAAGGAACAATACAGACACCGGCTTGGGCAAAACGGAATCCCGACATACAGACAATAGTCGTTGTCAAGATCAATTCCCTTCACCAGACGATGCTCGTTTTCTGCCACCGTCGTTGCAAGCTCTGCTTTCTGCACGCTTGTGTCGTAGATATCGCGGTAATATTGTACGATTCTATCGTGTATTTCCTGTTGTTTTTCATGTGTCCGATCTACATGCTCCTCGGCATCATGTCCGTTCATGCCAGCTTCATCTGTCTGTTCCGCCAGATACTCCAGAAGCTTCGTCATCGCGATCTTCGTCGGACGTACTCCCGTCAGGTCGCCCCACGGAAGTCTCCGGTCTGCAAACTGTCCAAGCAGCCGGTAAGACGCCATTTTCAACACATTTCGGAATTCTGGCTTATTCCGGTAATCAACAAGAATCTTCGCCCGCAGTCCACAGGTGGATATCAACAGCTTATCCTTATACGCCGGAAGCTCTGGCACCTCCTGCAGATCATCCGGCTTGTCGCACTCATGTCCATGCTTGCACACAGTGAGAATCGTAAAAACTTCCTCATATCGGATCAGGAGCCGCAGATCAAAATCGTCGGACAAGCCCGCGTCCTCGACGATCTTTACCCCCGGATAAAACGCCATGATCATCGCCCGCAGGTCGTTGTTATATAATTGGTTATTCTGGTCTAGCAGTATCATCTTAGAAATACGGATTGCCCGTCTTTTCCTTTCCAATCATTGTCTGTGCATCATGTCCCGGAAGCACGAGTGTCTCATCTGGAAGCACAAATAATTTCTCACGGATGGCATCTTCCAGAGCCTTCGCATCGCCCGTCGGGAAGTCCGTTCTTCCGACACTGTAGCAAAACAGCGTATCCCCGGTAAAGACAACATGCTCCTCCGGGAAATAATAGCACATGCCGCCCTTCGTATGTCCCGGTACTAACAGGCACTTACATTTCCGTCCAAGTACCTCGATCTCGGCGTCATCCTCCAGATAGATATCCGCCTGTGCTGTAAATGCTGCGCCAAATGACGATGACAGATTCAGAGCCGGACTCTCCATGACTTCCTTCTCCTCTGCTGCCGCATACACCCTGATCTCCGGGTACTCCTTCTTCACGCCAGCCAGCGCCCCGATATGGTCGAAATGTCCATGCGTCAAGAGCACCGCCGTTGGTGTCACACCTTTATCCTTCCAATCGCGAATCAACACATCTGCGCGATCCGCCGGATCTATAATGAGCGCTTCCTTCGTCTCTGTATCAACTACCGTATAACAATTCGTCGCACAGATACCAAGCACTTTCTTTGTAATCTCAATCTTTCCCATATATCTCCTTTCAAGGTAACGATTGCGGTAACCCGTAATTTGTGAATATCTGCCATGTTAATCTTTACTGTATAAGATGTATTGAAACTAAGAAGTACTAGATGTTCTGTTACATGTATCGATATCGTACGCAACCGCCGCCAATTCGCCATCCATGGCTCAGTGGCGGCTTGTTTGAACATCGTGTTCAAACATTGCTGAATATTCTCAGAACATCAAGAACTTCTAAGTTCCAAACATATTTATACAGTAAAGATTAACATGGCATATATATTCACAAATTACTGCATCTACCACAATCTGTAGATTGAGTTGGACGCAAACTACCAATTCATATGCAGACCGTTGAAGCACGCTGGTACTTAATGAGCGGCATCTTTTGTCGCGAATTTAGTACCACTGCGTGCTGAACCGAGCGAGAGCGCGTCTGCATGGAATTGCGCAGTTGTGTTCAACTCTTCCACCAATACGTTAATTCATACAATCAACCCGTAGTCCGCTCGATATCGATGATTCCCTCTACGTTCCGGATCTTCGCGATCAGCTTGTTGAGTTGCTCCTTCGAGCGAATCTCAAACTTCACGGAAACCGTCGCCTTGCCCTGCTTATTGACACGGACATTCATACCTGTCAGGTTGATGTTCTCCTCATTGAAGATCTTCGACAGCGAGAACACCAGTCCCTTACTGTCGTTCGCGTAGATGTTAATCTCCGTCATATACATCTTCTGATTCTGCAACAGATCTTCAGACCATTCCGCCTCAATCAGACGCTTCCGGTCAAATTCATCCATGCAAAGAACATTTACGCAATCGGTACGATGAATGGATACTCCACGTCCACGCGTGATGTAACCGACGATCTCATCACCCGGTACTGGAGCACAGCAGCGTGAAAAACGCACTGCAACATCGTCCATACCTTTGACTACAATACCACCCTTGGCATGCTTGTGACTTTCGCCTCTGCCCGGTGTATTGATCTTGTCAACAATCTGTTCCTCTGTGATCTTCTTCGCTTCTTCTTTTTTGTATTCTTCCTGCAGACGGTTGACAACCTGTCCTTCCTTCAGTCCGCCATGTCCGATTGATGCAAGCACGGCATCCCATGTCAGGAAGTTGTATTTCTTCATTACCTTTTCCTGCAGTTCCGGCTGCAAAAGGTTCGATAACACGATACCCTTTGTCTTACAGTATGCCGCCATCGCATCTTTACCACGCTGGATATTATCTGTCTTGTTCTCCTGCCGGAACCACTGGTTAATCTTCGTCTTTGCCTGTGAACTCTTTACCACAGACAGCCAGTCCATACTTGGACCTTTGGAGTTCTGCGATGTGATAATCTCAACACGATCACCATTATGAAGCTCTGTCTCAATCGGCACCTGCCGTCCATTGACACGCGCACCAATCAGCTTGTTTCCGACCGCCGTATGAATGCTGTAGGCAAAATCAATTGGTGTAGAACCAGCCGGAAGATTCTTGACATCGCCCGCTGGTGTAAATACATACACCTGATCTGAAAACAGATCCAAATCTGTCTTGATGGCGTTCATGAATTCCTTGTTATCTGTCGTATCGGTCTGCCATTCCAGAATCTGTCTGAGCCAGCTTAACTTCTGCTCTTCGTTATCGTTCTTGCCACTGCCGCCTTCTTTGTATTTCCAATGTGCAGCAATACCATATTCCGCGGTACGGTGCATCTCGTAGGTTCGAATCTGAATCTCGAACGGACGACCGCCCGGTCCAATCAATGTCGTGTGGAGAGACTGGTACATGTTCTCTTTCGGCATTGCGATATAATCTTTGAAACGTCCCGGAATTGGCTTGTATTTCTCATGAATAATTCCGAGTGCCGCATAACAATCCCGTACCGTATCGACCTTGATACGAATTGCATGAATATCGTAAATCTGGTCGAGCGTCTTGTTCTGCGTGATCATTTTCTTATAGATGGAGAACAGATGCTTGACACGTCCGTCTACCTCTGCCTCGATGCCAGCTTCCTTCATATACTGCTTAACCTGTTCTACCATCTGTACGATGAAATCCTCGCTCGCATTCAGTCGTGTGGTGATCTCTTCCTTTAAGTTCTTGTATACCTCTGGATAGAGATACTGCATGGAGAGGTCATCGAGTTCGACCTTGATCTTGGAAATACCAAGACGGTGTGCGAGTGGTGCGTAAATATCCATCGTCTCACGCGACTTTTCGATCTGCTTTGCCGGTGACTGGTACTGCATTGTACGCAGATTGTGCAGACGGTCGGCAAGCTTGATCAGGATGACACGGATATCCTTCGCCATCGCAAGGAACATCTTACGCAGGTTCTCTGCCTGAACCTCGATCTTATCCTGTGACAGATCGAGCTGTGTCAGCTTCGTAACGCCATCGACAAGCAGTGCTACCTCTTCGGAGAATTCCTTTGCAATCTCCTCCCGCGTCATGACCGTATCCTCTACAACATCATGCAGGATTCCTGCTACGATCGTCTCTTTATCAAGTTCCAGTTCTGCCAGAATGATTGCCACGCAAAGCGGGTGAATAATATATGGTTCCCCGGACTTTCGCTTCTGACCTTCGTGCGCTTTGCTTGCAATCTTATACGCCTTCTCGATCTCCGACAGATCCGTCGTCGGACGATACGCGCGAATGGTAGCAATCAATTTTTTATACAATTCCTCCGGCGGCGTAAAATCCTCCGGTTTACTGATTTCTTTTTTCAGTGTATCATGTGGTATCTTATAGGTTGTATCCGCCATAAAAATCACTCACCTTCGTACTGTACAACAGATGCTACATCGTAGCCCTCCAGCAATTTTCTTCCTCCAAGATCGGTCAGCTCGATCAAGAAGATCATCTTTACTACCTCACCGCCCAGCTCTTCGACGAGCTTGGCTGCTGCCTGAATCGTACCGCCTGTCGCGATCAGATCATCGACCAGTACAACCTTGTCGCCCGGCTTGATCGCATCCTTATGGATCTCGATCGTTGCAGAACCGTACTCCAGATCGTAGCTCATCTCGACTGTCTCACGTGGCAGCTTTCCTTTCTTACGAACCGGGATAAATCCCTTCTTGTTCATATAGGCAAGTGGTGCGCCAAAGATAAATCCTCTCGACTCTGTACCTGCGATCAGATCATAGTCCACTCCATCTAACAGCTTGTTCAGCTCATCAATTGCCAGTGCATACCCTTCCGGGCTTTCCAGTACACTTGTCACATCTCGGAATATAATCCCCTTACTTGGGAAATCCGGAATACTGATGATATAATCCTTTACACTCTTCATTTGCGCTCCTCCTACCTTCACTTATGCTCTATTTTGATGTCTCATAATATACGCTTTTCCGGATTGATACCGGCTCCATCTGAATCGAAACGGTTCCATTGAATTCGTTCTTCTTCATATGATACAGAATATCAATCAGTGCATGGTTTTGTAAACCCTTCAATATTTTATCACATTCTTTGTCTCCAAACCACACTTTTATGTTATCCAATAGCTCTTTTCCACGAAATACCATGCCGTTTATGCGTGTGCCATTGCCATCGACAAACGTGCAACGTGCGTATTGCCCTTCATTTCCAACCATTTTGATCGATCGAATACCCATTTTCACGATACCGAACAATGGTCTTACATTGGCAGTTCCGTATGGTTCCAGCTTTGCAAGCTCCTCATAGAGGGGCAATGTCAGCTGCTTGATGGCACAGGATTCATCCACATACAGCTTCTCGACGAGATCCGCGTCTGTCAGATTGCAATCCCGGTTTAACGCTTCGCGTAACGGTTCGAGTGCTTCGCGCGTAATCGTAAAGCCCGCCGCCATCGGGTGTCCGCCAACCTTCACAAACAACTCTTTATGTTCACAGAGCTTATCAAACATATTATACGTCTCAATCGAACGCCCGGAGCCTTTCAGTCCATGTCCATTTTCCGCATCGGTAAAAACAAGCGTCGGACGGTAAAATGCTTCCTTCAGCTTGCTCGCGATCAGTCCCGCGATGCTCTCATGAATCCCCGGCATATACAGGACGATAACCTTATCATCCCCGATTTTCTTTTCTTTCACACCATCTTCGGTCGGAATCATGCGAATATCCTTTCGCACCCAGTCCGTTGCCGCCCGCACACCGCGGTCGGTCATCTCCTTCCGCAGTTCGTTGAGCTTCGCCATATCCTGTGCCAGGCTTTCCGCCCGCGCCGGATCATCGGTCAGCAGCAGCTCCACGCCCTCTTTCGCACTTTCCAGTCGTCCGGTCGAGTTCAGACTCGGACCAATCCGGAAGCTCAAATGATGCACCTCGATTGGCTTTCCATCAAGACCTAACGCTTTCTTCAACGCATTGATTCCAAGATTCGTACTGTTCGTAAGTCTCCGCAGTCCACGCTTGACAAAGATCCGGTTCTCATCTGTGAGCGGCATGATATCACACACCGTACCAAGCGCTAAGATATCCATATAGGCATCTTCGTCTTCCCACGGAAGCTCCGTCACCCGGTATAAATGCCGGATGAATTTGTACGCCACACCAGCGCCGCATAAGTCCTTGTAGGGATATGCGCAATCCGGGCGGTGCGGATCGATCACGGCATCCGCGTTCACATACAGATAATTTTTTTCTCCGTTTTCCGTCACCTCGCACGGCACCTCATGATGATCCGTAACGATCACCGTCATTCCAAGTTCTTTCGCCCGGGTGACTGCGGTCTCCGCCGCAATTCCATTGTCACAGGTGATAATCGTATCCACGCCATCGGCGTATGCCGCTTCCACCAGCCGTACATTCATCCCATACCCATCCATGATCCGGTGTGGGATATCATAAGAGACATCTGCCCCTGCCTTTTGCAGCCCTTGATACAGAATATAATTCGATGTGATGCCATCTACATCGTAATCGGAGATAATACGGATTTTCTTTCCTGCCCGAATCTTTTCTTTCATAATCCGGCAGCCCTTGTCCATGTCCTTCATTAACGCTGGATCATGAGTGTATGCAAGATCATCACTCAGATAACACGCAACCGCATCTGGCTCCGTGATCTCCCGGTTCACGATGATATGCGCCAATATCGGGCTGATCGAGAACCGCTCTGCCAGTGCGCGGATATCTGCGGCTGGCTGTTTCACCCGCCATTCTTCTTTTTTGTACTCCGACATATCTGTGTTCCTCTCTTCTTCACTTAAAAATGGGGCTGCCGAAACAGCCCCACCTTATTTTACTTATGCATTTTTCTTGGAGAATTTCTTCTTCATTGTATACCAGAGTGGTCCGGTGATACATACAGATGAATAAGCACCACACACGATACCAAGCATCAATGTGAATGTAAATTCTTTCAGAGAAGTTACGCCCATCACGAACAATACAAATACCATGATAAAGGTTGTCAGGGATGTATAAATTGTTCTTGTAAATGTCTGTCCGATACTCTTGTTGACAAGCTCTTCCAGACTTTCTTTACTATCCTGTGTCCGCATATTCTCACGAATACGGTCGAAGATAATGATTGTCGCGTTGATCGAGTAACCTACGATTGTCAGCATACACGCAATAAATGTATTACCAACGGACAGTGTTCCGATGGAGTATGCCGCAAATACAACCAATACATCATGTACAAGAGCAAGCACCGCACTGACACCAAACTTCACGTCAGAGAACCGGAACGCAATGTACAGAAGCATCAATACAGAAGATACTGCAATCGCTACGATCGCATCTTTCTTCATCTCACCACTGATGGTAGAACTGATACTCTGGTTGTCCACTTCTGTTGCCTTAAACTGTGATTTCAACAGGTCGTCAATCTTTGCACTCTGCTCTTCTGTAAGCTCGGATGTCTTGAAGATAACCTGATTGTTTCCTTCTACTGTCTGAATCTGAATCGTTCCAGCATCAATACCCGCTGTTTCTGCTATCACTGGTGCAACCTCAGACTCTGCACGCTCCAGTGTATATACATCGTCCTCTGCAAAAGTAGCAGTTGTTGATGTACCACCGGTAAACTCCAGACTGTAATTTAATGACTTGCCAATTCTTGAATGGTTTACACCGAGGAACGCAAGTCCTGCAATGATCACGATCAAAGAAGCAACACCACAAATCTTGAAGTTCTTTACATATCCGTGAATCTTTGGCTCCTTTGCCTTACCATACATCTTTGGATTCTGTACGCCAAGCTCTAAGAACGAATTCAAAAGCATCTTTGTCACAAACAATGCGGTAAACATAGAAAGGACAATACCAAGCATCAATGTAACCGCGAATCCCTTGATACTACCAGAGCCAAGGATCATCAAAACAACGGTTGCAATCAAAGTTGTAATATTACCATCCAAAATCGCGGAAAGCGCTTTGGAGAAACCTGCCTTCACTGCCGCACGCACACCGCTGCCTGCAGAGATTTCCTCACGGATACGTGTGAAAATGATGACATTCGCATCCACTGCCATACCGATTGACAGGATAATACCTGCAATACCAGGAAGTGTCAGTGTGATGTGTCGGATGCTCAGAATCAAAAGCATCAATACAACATAACCTGTCAGTGCTAAGCTGGCAATAAATCCTGGGAAACGATACAGTACAATCATCAGGATACATACCAAGCCAAAACCGATCGCACCGGCGATCAAGCTTGTTGATACTGCTTTCTGACCAAGCTTTGCACCAACGATATTATACTGAATCTGCTTCAACTCCAGAGGCAGCGCACCAATCTTAATTGTTGATGCAAGGCTTTCTGCCTCATCATAGCTGGAAATCTTATTGATAACTGCATTACCATCTGTGATTGCACTCTGTACAGTTGGAGCACTTGCAACGGCTCCATCATAGATGATATAGATTGGCTTTCCAATATTGGCTGCAGTTGCAGTTGCAAACTTCTGCGCACCTTCATCTGTAAACTGAAGCTGTACAACATAATCCTTCACTGTACCACTGTCGTCCACACCTGCCTGTGCGTTCTTGATATCAGAACCTGTCAGAACTGCTTCGTATGCATCGTTCGTACCATTGTTCTGATTCTGCTGCCAGATTGTATAGTTCTCGGAATCAAGAAACAGAAGCTGTCCCGGCTGACCGAGCTCATCCAATACGTCATGTGCATCTACCTTCTCTGTGTTCAGAGGAATCTCAACCGTGATACGGTCATTTCCTTCCTGATACACTTCACCTTCTGAGCTGTACGCATCGACTCTTCGCTGCAGCTTATCCACAGTTGCTTTAATCTCGTCGCTTGTCGGCTTCTCATCCTGAATCTCATAGGTTACGGACAAACCGCCCTGCAGATCCAGTCCCAACGGAACATTCGCAGTTTTACCGGATTCATTCTGTCCTACACCAGCGATTGCCATATAGATACCGCCAGCCAGAAGCAGGAAGAAAATAATCAGATTGATGACTGCTTTTCTTTTTGTTTTCTTCATCTTTTTGTCTCTCCTTCATTTATTTTACTCTGCCGCTTCGTCTTCTTCGTCATCCGCCAGAGCTGCTTTCATCATAATGGCACATTCGACACGTTTCCGCTGCAATTCACAACCCACATCGTATGCGTCTAATATATTGCCATGGAACTGATACGAATTCGCTGCACAGCCGCCACTGCAATAAAATCTTGCGAAGCAATCCTTGCATTTGTCCTTGGCATAGACATTGCAAAGCTTGAATTCTTCCACGATATCGTTTCGTTCTACACCATGGAATACATCACCCAGTTTGAACTCATCGTGTCCAACAAACTGATGACACGGATACAGATCTCCAGTTGGTGTCACTGCCAGATACTCCGTACCGGAACCACATCCAGACAGACGCTTGTACACACACGGACCACCATTTAAGTCGAGCTTGTAATGGAAGAATGTCACTGGTTTTCCTTCCTTCTGCCGGCGGATCAGATCAACTGCCAGCTTGTCATACTGCTCGAAAATCGTTGGTAAATCTTCCTCGCGGATCGCATAATCATTCTCATCTGGTGTGACAACCGGCTCAATGGAAATCTCCTTGAATCCAAGCTCGGTCATCAATTCAAAATCCTTCGTAAAGTCCAGATTGTTTCTCGTAAATGTACCGCGCACATAATAGCTCTTATCGCCGCGCTTCTCCACGAACTTCTGGAACTTCGGCACAATAATGTCATAGCTTCCCTTTCCATTTCTGGTTGGCCGCATCATGTCATTAATCTCTTTTCTGCCGTCGAGACTCAATACAACGTTTGAAATCTCTCTGTTGCAGAAATCAATGACTTCATCATTTAACAGCATACCATTTGTCGTCAGGGTGAAACGGAAGTTCTTATTTGCCGCCTTCTCCTTGCTTCGTCCATATGCTACGATTTCCTTCACCACATCAAAGTTCATCAACGGCTCACCGCCGAAGAAATCAACTTCAAGGTTTACACGGTTTCCGGAATTCTCTATCAAAAAGTCAATCGCCTGCTTGCCAACTTCCAGACTCATAAGTTCCCGTTTCTGACCATGATATTCTCCCTCATCTGCGAAACAATACTTGCAGGCAAGGTTACAATCATGTGCAATATGTAAGCAAAGCGCCTTGACTACGGTCTTTCTCTTCTTAAAATCGATAATGACATCCTTGAACACATCTTCCGTGAATAACAGTTCCTTTTCTTCTAACTCGGAAATGTCGGAATACGCATCCTTGATATCTTCCTTACTATAGGTATCTCCATACTTCTCTAAAATTGCCTGTTCAATCTCTTCGAATTTCTTATCCTTGTACATCGCAATCATATCATATACAAGGTCATCCACTACATGTACGGAGCCGCTGCACACATCAAGCACGATATTATACCCATTGTTCTTGTACTGGTGTACCACTTTCTTAGTCACTCCTATTTCTCTTATTCATTAAGGAAAGGGGACATCGCAGGATATCCCCTTTTCTTGTGCGAAGTGTATGTATTACACTTTCTTTATCTGTAATTAGTTGTTCTCGCAGCTCTGGTTACCAACTGTACAGCTTGTCTTACATGCTGACTGGCAAGATGTCTGGCATTCGCCGCAACCACCCTTAACTACAGTGCTCTTCATTGTCTTTTCTGTCAAAGTTTTGATTCTCTTCATCTTTATCGCCTCCTACTAGCATTATTAATGGATATTTTATCACATGTCCTGTCATTTGTCATCATTATTTTTTTACATTCTACTTGTAAATACGCATTTCTGCCATGTTTTATGACAGAAATGCACCGATTGCCCCTCCACCGAGGCAGATCAATGTATTAAGCAACCCGGATTGTATGATTCCCTGTGCATTTCCACGCACGATCAAAGATAACACAAGCAGGAGCACCGCATAGAACAATCCGAGCAACACGCCCCACAACAACCGCTTTACTTCCATGCATTTACCGATGAAGAATCCGCCGATGGCACTCGACAGCAGATAGATAAACACAACACCCAGTTCTACAACATTCTCACTCAATCCCAGCTTATACAATGCAAATGCCAGAATTAAAAGCAAAAGCCCGGTCACAATGTACGCTGCAACCAGTGCCTTTAAAACACAAAACGCAACCCGTTTTTCCATATAGACTCCCATTCGTCCGGTGTGGCAGACCGCCATACCCACTTGCTTTGGTTATATATATGAAAAATGAGTTGCGTTTATTACTTTCTATTTCACTTATTTACGCTTTCGCACTGGCTTTTTTCTTTGGTTCCTCCACGAGTTCCCCTGCCTTCTTCAATGCAAGCTTCGTAATGACAGGTCCTATCAGCTCGTAGATAACAACACCACACAACACGATCGTCTGGATCTGCGCGGCATACTGTGGCAGCGATTTACCTGCCGATGTGGCAAGACCAATCGCCACGCCCTCCTGCGGCACAAGCGTCAGACCAAGCCATTTCTGGACAACCTTCGGCGCCTTCGAGATCTTCGCCCCGAACGCTGCCCCCAGCGCTTTACCAATGATACGACCTACGACATAGACCGCTCCAACAACTCCGACAGATACAATGACCGTGACATCCAGCGATGCTCCGGACAAGATGAAGAACATCATGTAAATCGGTGGCATGATCCGGTCCAGCGGCTCATAGATCTTGTCGTTCTGCTTTGAAATATTCGCAAAGATCGTACTAAGCATCATGCATGCAAGCAATGACGAAAATCCTACCATATCAGAAACGCCCACGCACAGACAGATCATCATGATCGTAATTGCAAGACGGTTGCCCCGACCGGTGTAAAACTTCACCAGCAGTGCCATGATGACACCAAGCACCGCGCCGAATAACAAACCGCCGAATATCTCGACACAAGGGGCAATCAGAAGCTTGCTTACCGGTGCACTTCCGCTTGAGCTGATCACATTGGCTACTGCCATCGAAAGTCCATATGCAATCAATGCCACCGCATCATCAAGTGCCACGACCGGAAGCAGGGTGTTTGTCACAGGGCCTTTTGTTTTATACTGCTTCACGATCATCATCGTAGATGCTGCCGCCGTCGCAGATGCAATCGCGCCAAGCGCCAGTGCAAAGCTGACATTATATCCGAGCAGAAGCAGAATTGTATCTACAACAAGTACTGCTCCCACACCTTCTGTAATTCCTATCACGAGCGGGGCTTTCCCTACTTTCTTCAAAAAGGTTGTTTTAAACTCCGCACCAATCGAAAAAGCAATGCATCCGAGCGCCAGCTCTGTCACCAGGTCCATACTGTCAATCAATTCTTCACTCAAAATCTTCAAACAGTTCGGGCCAATCAGCAATCCGATTACCAGATATCCTGTCACATTCGGGAGTCTCATCTGCTTGACAATCTTGCCTGCGATCAGTGCTGCAAGCAACATAATCCCTAAATACGTTAAAATATTCAAATCCATGATTACGCACCTAAGCCTTCCACAAATGATACCGGAAGTGCAAACATAATTCCGGTGTTCGGCTTGTCCAGTCCGATCACATCGTTGATCGTCTTGCGTGCCTTCTTCATTTCTTCATCATCTACGACAAAGAACATCATCTTTACCACTTCATGATCGTCATCATCCGCAAGGATGGAACGAAGCATTCCAAAGATCGGAAGGTCATCCATCTTCTCGACAACACTCGCCATACCGGTACCATCAACGATCGTACCTCCATGAATCCCTTCTTCTACCAGTTCCTTACAGATCTCGCTTACCAGATCCTCATGTTTCAAAATAACAACCAGCAAATTCATGTTACTCATTTTTCTGTCCTCCATATTATTCTCGTATCGAACAAGATATATTTTATTCCAAAGATGTATGTAGATATGATTCTACACAGACACGCTCTCGCTCGGTTCAGCACGCAATGGTACTAAACTCACTACGTTCGTTAAGTGCCAGCGTGCTTCAACGGTCTGTCTTAGAATCATATCTACATACATCTTCCATCTACATAGTAGTCTTGTTCGACACTATATTAACTCCTTCAGACGGTCGATGCGTCCGAATTCATATACTTTCTTAGCGTATTGTTTCGTGGTGTCGTTCGGCTCGATCAGATCGATCACCATAACCGGATACATGCCGGCACGCCCCGCCGATACGATTCCGTTGATGGAATCCTCCACGGCGATTGCCTCCTCCGGTCTTACATCCAGCATCTCACACGCTTTCAGGTAAATATCCGGTGCAGGCTTACCATGTGCAACCGTATCTCCGAACACCAGCTCATCAAAATACCGGTCAATATGATGCGCCTTCAGATATCCCGTGGCACGTTCACGCACCGTAGAAGTTGCAAGTCCAACCTTAACACCTTTTTCTTTCAGATATTTTAATGTATCTGCGACGCCCGGCTTTAGTTCCACACCGTGTGCCCGGATATGCGCGTCCAGCTTGTTCACGACCGCTTCCCGAAAATCAAAATAATCAATTCCCATACCGACGACATCTTCAAAGCTCTTCTTGTTTGTGTACTTCGTGCCACCCGCGATACGCTCGCAGGCAACGACCATCACATCATCCGGGATTCCCAGCTTCTTGCCTTCCTCTAACTGAAATCTCCTGTATAATTTTTCCGTGTCCGTAATGACACCATCCATATCAAATACAACTGCCCGAAACATCTTCTTTATTCCTCCACGCGGACAACGATTGCAGAATAATTATCCGTCTTTGTCATGTCTGCCCGCTTCAGCACGTATTTTCCCATTGCATCTAACCAAGCCTGTGCAGAGGACGCTTCCTTGTATGTGGCAAGCATCTCTTCCTCATAGACATACTCCCAGAAACCATCCGTCATCAACACAAACGCCTGTGTCTCTCCGCGCTCCACAACCGCACTTATATCATACGTTTTCGTCCCCCACTGTGCGCCCATCGCACGCAGCAGCTTGTTCCGATCCTCGTGCGTACGGATCTCGGATTCCCTGATCTCTCCGGTATCGCATAGAATCTGTACTAAGCTATGGTCACGCGTTCTCTGATATTTTGTTCCATTCTCGTAAATCCGATACAACCGGCTGTCCCCGATATGCGCCCACTGTATCAGGTCCGGTGTGATTACAAGCACAACTGCCGTTGTCTTCATGGAGTTGCACAGATCCCGCCGCACCTGTTCTTCCAGTAATTCTTTTTGTGCCTGTTCCAATGCATCCTTGAAAAATCCGGCATAGTAGCCCTGTTTTTCAAATCCCTTTGCTATGCTTTCTGCGACCAGCTCCGATGCTATTTCCCCGCAGGCATGCCCGCCAAGTCCATCACACAAGATCAGGCAGAGCTGTTCTTCGTATGTTGCTTTCCGTATGTAATCCTCGTTGTGATCTCTTCCCCCTTGCTTTGTCAGCATCGCAACGTCTACCATGCGCCAACCTCCTACCAATTTTCCCTGTTACCGTTTTCGCTTTTCTGATTATAATATGCCCAGCGGTAGTTTGCAAGCAAAACAGGAGCATGTTTCCATGCTCCTGCCTGTGTAACCTGGTTTTATCTCCGGTTAATTATTCTTTTTCTTCTTTGCTGCCAGAATAATTGCAATTCCACCGCCAAGCACTGCAAGAACGCCAACACCAATCAATACATACAGAAGTACATGACTCTTCTCTCCATATGTAAAGCTGATCGTCTGTTCTGCTTCATTTCCGGCATCATCATGTGCCTTCATTGTAAGCTTATAGTCGCCCTTTTCCGTAACTGTAATCGCTGCAGCATTGTCCTTGATCTCAACTGGAGAACCATTGAGCGTTACCTCATCCAGAGTATCCTCATCCAACTGAAGGGATACGTTGATGTCGTACTGCTCGTTCTTGATCTCTCCATCTTCTACACCCGTTACAATAAAGGTTGGTGCCTTTGTATCCAGATTGAAGTTTACTGTTTTCTCAGTTGCATTTCCAAGTTCATCTTCGGCTGTAATCTTCATCTCATATGCGCCGTCCTCGACTTCGGATGTTCCGTCATACTCGCTACCATTCAAGTACATATGTGCATCGCAGACAGTCAGGTCATAGATAATGTCGTTCAGATCGTAATCCCATGCAAAGGATGTCAGAGTTCCTTCATATGCGCTCATGACCTTTGGATCAATCACTGGTTTTGTCTTATCAATCGTGAAGGAAACCTCCTGTGTATCCTCATTACCTGCGGCATCCTTACAGTTTATCTGAATCTTATAAATACCATCCTCTGTAAATGTGTTTCGGATCAGCGTCGTTGCTGCTGTCGGATTATATCCGGTAATCTGCAGATCCTCTGTTTTTTCCTTATAAGATGTTGGATCAAGATATGTTCTTGTTGCCTGAATCGTTACAGACTTTGTCAGATAGAAGTCCTCCTCGATCTGTGCCTGGAACTCTACCTGCTTTGTTGTCTTGTCGTTATTTGACACGCCACTCAGCGTAATGATTGGCTTGCCTGTATCAATTCTTACCGTATAGCTGGTTGCCTCTGCGGTATGTCCAGCACGGTCTTTACCGGTAAATGTTACCTGATACTCACCTGTCTCACTAAGTGTCTCTGTCATCGTTGTCACACGTGCAGTTGGCTTGAAGTCGATGGTCTTGTAAGCGGCTTCTGCCACACTGTCGTTTGCTTTTCTTGTGATCGTGATCGTACCAGATGCATCCCACCAGAATGCCTCTGTCATACTAAATGTCAGGGTTGTTCCTGCGTTCAGTGTCGAACCGGAAGCAGTTCCTGTAATCTGCAGTTCTGGTGCTGTCTTATCAACACGGAACTGTACATTTCTTTCTGCACTCCGGTTTCCTGCCTTGTCCACAGAATATACCTTTACCTGATAATCAGCCTCATCTGTATAGCCAAATACCCGGTTGTCTGTCTTCAATACATCCGCGGTTACCGGAAGCTGATCCGGTACTGTCTTAATCAACTGGTAATTGAAATCATGTACGTCTTCGTTTGCATCGCTTACAGAGAAAGCAACCGTTGCATCGGAAGTCAGATCAACAACCCCCATATTCTCAGAGTAAACCATACCTCCATTGATTACTGCAGCAATATTCGGTGCCTCTGTATCCTTGATAAATACAACCTGCTTTTCAACTGCATTGTTGCCTGCATTATCCTGTGCATTGATCTTGATTACATGTGCACCAATACCGGTTGAAACATAGCTTGCCCGGTACTTGTTAGATGTACCGATTCGCTGCCATGTTACATTTACCACGTTGTTATTATCTGTTACTCTTACTCCGGAAGCTGAGATATTCTCATCCTCATAAGTAAGCTCTACCGTTACATTAGAACGATAGAAGTAATCGCAAACGGTTCCATCGAAGTTCTTTCCTGGCTGCTTGCCAGCAGTTGTACCCCCGGAAATCTTTGCTGTGACAACCGGGATTGTGTTATCCACGCGGAACTTCATCGTCTTGGAATCAATGTTTCCTGCCTTGTCTGACACATTGACTGTCACGGTGTAGTCACCATCTGCGGCTTTCTTGCCGATCAGGTTATTCAATGTGAAGCTGTTTTCCTGGCTGACATTTACCAGTTCCTTTGCTCCACTCAGATTTGTTGTCACATCGATGTCTGGTCCCTTCACTGTGATCGTCGCCTGATTGATTGTCAGGTTATCCGATACCGTTGTCTTGATCAGTACCTCGCCATCCAATGGCTGTGTAATGTTTGTCTTTCCATTGACTGTCAATTCCGCCTTAGGATTTGTCTTATCGACCTTGATCTTATACAGATTGTTTGGAAGCAGGTTCTCACTTGCATCCTGTGCATTAAACACAAGAGATGTACCTGTAATTCCTGCTGACTCTGGAATCGCAATCTTTCCATTCACAGAAGTCTGTGTTCCATTCAATGCGATTTCCTTGTCTGTTACATTTGCCTTGCTTCCTGCCAGAGAATAACCGGCATTTGCAAGTGGCGATTCCACGCCATTATCACCAGAAGTAATCGTATAATTGATTGTATATTCCTTATACCATGTGCTATCGTTTGCCTCATTGATCGATACGGTTGGATTCGTACGGTCATATAAAATTGTACCAAGCGTTTTAGATGCATCCTGTGGGTAACGAATCTTCTGTGCATTTCCATCTGTCACATTCAGATACATACTATCCAGCTGTGCATTTATATCCGTCTTAGCAGGCAAATCAAATTTTACCGTTGTGCTGTAACGATGACTGTCTGGATTTTTGTCATTATCAGTGTCAGCAACATCCTTTACCTGGTCATTCGTACCACCTGCAATCAGTTCAAATTTCTTCACAACGTAAGCAGAGCTTGCAGTCACTTCCAGCTGATATTTTTTATTTGTATTCTTTCCTGCCAAAACATCGCTTGTTACATCGTTTCCAACTGCATCCGTAATCACGCATTTATCTACGCGCAGGGTATCATCAATCTTTGTTACACCACGAAGTGTCAAAGTCGTTGATGGATTGCCCGCGTTATCTATTGCTGAAACTGCGACCGAATATGGAAGAGTCGCATTTAGCTCACCCGATGGAATATTGAATACATACTTATTGCCCGATTCAAGTGTGAAGTCTCCTTTGTCTGAGCTTACTTTTGCAACGCCGCTCAAATCATCTGTTACTTCTACCATATATCTATACTCTGTATCCAGTTCCGTAACAATCGCCGTTTCTAAACTGCCATCCGCTACATCTTCCCATGTACTGCTTCCATTCTTTTTCTTCTGGATAACCGGATTTTTTACTTCTGGAGCAGTTGCATCGTACATGATATCTTTTATAGCTTTATTATCTGAAAGTATTGTATTTGTGTCTTTTTCATATACAACAATCTTCAATCCAGAAAAGTTTGTAGATGCAATATTTGCATCTGTTGGGATCTGAATCTTCGCTGTAACAGAATATACACGTTTCACACTCTCTGCATTTGTAACTGGAGCTACATCTGCAAAAGAAACATCATCTCCACTTTTTACCTCTACCTTGCCTACATTTTTGGTAGATTCCAGTGTAATTTCAATCGTCTTTGGCTCACGGATGATTGCATCACTTATAAGAAGATCTCCATCCTCACCTAAGAATTTAACACTCTTAATCTCTGTAGAGTCCGTAACCTGATGAAGTTTTACCGGATATGTGAATGTTTCTGACTTATTTCCCTTATTATCTTCGGCTGTCACTGTAATTGTGTTATCGCCTTCTGCTAAATCTGTTTTCTGAATTGTGATCTCATAATTACCCGTTATCGCATTCTTGCTGGCTAAAAATGGTTTTGAAGTATCGCCATTCAAATATGCAGTAACATTTTTTACTCCAGATGCATCCTGATTTTCTGCTGCTACATCCTCTACCTTTACGGTGAACCGATAATAATTTTTGTTTCCATAATATACGCCGTTGTCATCTGTATGTCCTGTATCAAATGCAACGTATACATTCCCATCTTCTGACTGCTCTTCTGTAACCTTCGAAATCGTTGGTGCCTGTGCATCATTACTTATATGAGTCGTGCCAGCGTCTATGTATTCGAGAACCTGTGATGATGCATTATCAATCAATGCCGCATATGCGTAAACTTGTTTTCCGTTATTCTCTGCATCTGCAGAAATTTTAGAATCCCATGAATTCCAAGTATAACTTGCTACATTTACTAATTCCTCTGACGTTGCAGGATTGTCTGTTTTTACATAATATTTTAAGCTTGTGTTAGGTGGTATATCAAAGGGATCCACCCATACTCCTATATATGCTTCATTTACATATCGATCCGCCGTCAGCGCATCTGTGTGCGCGTTATCACCATACAGTCCCGCAATACCTGTAAATACCGTATCCAAACATACAACATTCACTACATATTGCAATTTCCAAGAATCCGTATCTTTCGCTCTTGCATAGATTCCAATCTTACGACTCTCTTTAACGGCATCATCCTGTAAGTCTGTCTCTCCATTATTTGTCAATGGGCGCAATGAAGATGTAATTTCTGAAGGGATTTCAGCATCTACACCAAAAGCAGTAGTAACTCCCAACAAAGCCAAATCTGTATCATTGCTTTTAAGTTCTGGCAATTTTAATTTCGTTACACTCTGTACATCTTTTAACAGATATACTGTTTTTTTCAAGATTCCTGGCACAATAGCGCCTGTATCATCTTTGTTGATTCGTATCTCCTCAGATACATCCACGGTTACACCTACGGACGAATCTGTGACAACCTTTACACCTCCAGTTGCACTCCCCCCTTCTGCTTTCGCGCCATTCTTATCACCGACATGGTTTGCAAATGGTACAATCAGCAGAGCAAAGACAACCCATAATGCTATGAGCTTCTTTACCGGGTGTTTTGAATTGTTTGATTTTGTTTCTTTTCTTTTCATCCTTTTTCTCACCTACCCGACTCTATACTTTCATCTGAATGAACAACTACTATATTGTAAATTACTTTTACCTTCTTCGCTAATGTTCCGGTTGTCAGCACGCTTGTACCTTCCTCGTCATCATCTGCACGTAATACATCGGTTGCATCACTGTCGTCATCGTCGGCACGCAATACATCGGTTGCATCACTGTCATCATCGTCCATCCGCAGAACGTCGGTTGCATCCTCATCGTCTGCATCGTCTCCCCGAAGTACATCGGTTGCTCCGTCATCTCCTTCGTCATTCCGAAGTACATCCGTTGCCCCGTCATCGCCTTCGTCATTTCGAAGTACATCCGTTGCTCCGTCATCTCCTTCGTCGTTTCGAAGTACATCCGTTGCTCCGTCATCTCCTGCCGATGTATCCCGAAGCACATCTGTTGCCTCATCATCCGCACCTGAACCGAGTACTTCTGTCTCGCCATCATCCGGTGTATCATAATCATTGATGCCCGGACGAAGGATGTCGGTCTCTTCAAACTTCTTTTCTTTCTCCTTTGATTTCTCCAACAGTTCGGTGGAATCGTTACCATTAGCCTTACGATCCTCCCGCGTAGAAACCGCTTCTTTCGCAGTGATCTTTCCACTTCCCATGTTGTAGTATTTTTCCTGTTCTTTCTTCGCTACGCTGCCCGGACTCGCTGTACCATCCTGCATTTCTTTCATTGCCTTTTTCGCAGCACTTCCGGTCAATTCTCCAATTACCTTCGGTATCTTCAATACAATGAATAACACGATCGCCGCAATCAGAAGGAGAATCGCCAGTACCAAGCCGCCATAGAAACATATCTCATATACGTTTTGCATGCTGATCACTCTCCCATCTCTGCTGACTGCGAATCATCGGAATTTGCATCCGGTGCCTGCGTCGCTTCTTCTTCGCTAATATCATAGCTTCCGTCCTTCAACATCTGCAACGTATCTTTTCGTTTGTACCATGTTTTGTTGCTGTCGATGCCAAGCACGTTACCACCATCATCAAATACCTGAATCAGCTTCTTTGTCAGATCTGGAATCTTCGTCGTCCAAAGCTTCGGATCCTGCTCCTGTGCCTCACACAGACGATACAGATAATCCAGATGCTCTGCATATACGTTGTCGCTCCACTCGTTCTTTGTACCGAATACCTTTTCTGCGGCTTCGTATATCTTGAGTGCATCATCTGTCTTGCCCTGTGCGTCATAACAACGTGCTTCCGTCATCATCTTATTGTAATAAGACTGGTTATACGCGTTGACAGAGGAACCACCCAGCGAAATGCCCGGATCGCTGTCTACCTTCATCTTCAGGATTCCAATATAGTCTTCACAATAACTGATTGCCATCGAATAATATCCATTGGCAACTGTTTCATTATCTGCATTTTCCTTGGCAAGCTGCTCATAGATCATGATCAGGTTATCGTCGTAACGATAATTCATATCCATAACTGCTTCTTCGTCCAGATCATTGCCTGTGTACTCGTCCAGATCTGCAACCGCCTGTTCCATCACCGTACTTGCCTGTTCTGCGATGCTTGTCTCCGCATCCTTGCTGACGTTTGTACTGTAAATCTCGCCGATAATACGATAGTTTACGAACTTCGTTGCTTCCTGGTTCGTAAAGTTGTTCTCGTTGTAGGTTGCGAAATCATTTACCGCCTGCATCAGCTCTGATGCATCCGACGTACTGTCAGATCGCAGCTCGGAAATGGATTTGTAAAAGCCTGCAAGCTTTCCATATTCCTCGTCCTTCTCGTCAATCATGCCGAAATATTTGGCTGCCTGACTGTAAGAACGCTCTTCCTCAAAATAAGTAAGTGCCAGCTTGTAAAGCACTGCGCTGTTTTTCTCAACACCACCATGTTTACTGCTGATTCGATTGGAAACCAACGTCAACGCATCATCCAGATTCAGCGTAGATTCCGTTCCGGCTTCCTCCGCCTTGTTCGTAGCATCAATGTATGCCTGTATGTACTGTTCGTAAGCTTTTTCCTCCGAGCCGTCCAGTTCGATTGCTTTCTTGAATTCTGCCGTTCCGGCTTCGTAATTCTCTTCCCGGCAGTAGTTCATACCATTTTCGATATACTGGTTGTAGTTGTTCAGCTTGATCCGCTGCATCCCGGAATATCCGATTCCGGCTGTGATACCGGATACAACTGCCAATGCCACGGTTGCTGCAAAAAGCCCGAGCTTCTTCTTGTTCTTCTTCCGGTAGCTGTCGTCAAGCTCATCGTAATGCTCCAATGCATACATCAGCTCCGTACAGTTCTGATAACGGTCGTTCGGATCTGCCTGTGTACATTTTAAGATGATCTTCTCCAATCCAGAGGACAACATCGGATTCCACTCGCGGATCGGCTTGATCTCATACGGTGGCTCACATGGGTTCTTTCCTGTTACGATATGGTACAGGGTTGCGCCCAGATTATAGATATCTGTTCTTGCATCTGTATTGTAGATACCACGTCCCTTGGAATCACCGAACTGTTCCGGTGCTGCATAGCCTCTCGTACCAAGTGCGGTTGTATCTGCATTGTTCTCTATCTCGTACTCTTTTGCTGTACCGAAGTCGATCAGCTTTACACCGCCCTCCGGCTTGATCATGACATTCGAAGGTTTCATATCCCGGTAGATAACCGGTGGATTCATGTTGTGCAGGTAATTCAATGCACTTGCAAGTTGCAAGCCCCACTCTACAACTAACTCCTGTGGCTGCGCGCCTTCCTTCTTCAATCGATCCTGAATCGTATCACCCTCGATATAATCCATAACAACGTAGATTGTTCCATCCTGATTGATGATATCTACGATTCGCGGCAACACCGGATGATCTACGTTCTTCAGAATATTCGCTTCTCGCTCCAATCCCTTAAGCAACGTCTTTGCGGATTTCTTTCCATCATTCTTGATCTCCTTGACCGCCCACTGCTTGTTCAAACGCTTATCACGGGCAAGGTACACGATGGACATACCACCTCGACCAACTTCTGCCAAAATTTCATATTTTCCGTCTAGTACGGTTCCTTCCTTCGTCATGGCAAACCCTCTCTAAATCAAATCGTGCGAACCATTGCTACTGTGATATTATCACGTTCCCCACGGTTCTTTACTAACTCTGTCAGATATATTGCTCCATATTTCATCTTTTCCTCGTCCGTCGCCTCACCCGGTCCGATCTTCTCGATGATTTCCTCCGGTGTGATCACATGACGGAATCCGTCTGAGCAGAGCATATAAACTGCATTTCTTGTTGCAGTTCCCTTTGTAAATTCCGGCTCAACAACCGGCGATGCGCCGACACACTGCAACAGTACGCTTCGTCTCGGATCGATTTTTGCCTGTTCCGGTGTCATACGTCCCGCTGCCAGTTCTCTTGCGATAAATGTCTGGTCGTTTGTCAGTTGCTTCGCTGTCTTTGTAAGCTCATACACGCGGCTGTCGCCCACATGCACAATATAATACTGATCCTTGTACAACAGGATTGCAGATACCGTCGTACCAAGCTGCAAATGATTTTCCTCTCCATATGCGCCCAGCCGGCGATTCTGAATCTGGATAATATCATCCCACTGTGATACAAGATTCTGCTCTGTGAATGTTCCATTTTGGATTTCATCCACCAGCGTGTCATCAAACCATGTACAAAATGCTTCGATTACCTCTTTGCTGGCAACCTCGCCTTTTGCGAGTCCTCCCATGCCATCACACACGATTGCAAATGCAACATTTCCCTCTTTTGTGTTCACAACCTTGATTGCAAGAGAGTCCTGATTCGTTTCTTTTCTTGTACCTACATCGGTGTGATATGTTGCAATGTACTCCATATTACTCTCCTTTTCTCAGAAGGAATGTGAATTCCTCATCTCCCAATCGAACTTCTGTCTTATGCTTCAGAAGCACTTCCTTACCCGGCTGCAACTCTACCCCGTTTACATAGGTATGGTTTGTAGAATTGTTATCCTTAATATAGTTCACGCCATCGCGCTGGATTACAATACAATGCTCCCGGCTGATTGCGCTGTTGTTCTCTATTGCATAATCGGCTTTCGTCTTTGACTTACCGATGATAAATTCTGGTTTTGTAATATTGATGATCTCACCAGTTGATTTACGCACAAAGTGTGGAATCGGGCGTGCACCGCCAAGCTGTCCCATCAGGTTGCCGTTCTGCATCTGTGGCGCCTGTGGTCTTGGCATCTGTCCCATCATAGGCTGCCCCATCATTGGTTGTCCCATCGGAGGGCGCTGTCCACCCATCGGTGGTACTGGCTGCCCCATCATCGGCTGTCCGCCCATCGCTGGACGCTGTCCCATTGGTGGCATCTGTGGCTTTGGTATTTCCGGTTTCGGCATCTCTGGCTTTGGTGCCTCTGGTGCTGGTGCCTGTGGCTTTGGCATTTCCGGTTTCGGCATCTCTGGCTTTGGTGCCTCCGGTGCTGGTGCCTGTGGCTTTGGCATTTCCGGCTTCGGCATCTCTGGCTTTGGTGCCTCCGGTGCTGGTGCCTGTGGTTTTGGCATTTCCGGCTTCGGCATCTGCCCCATCGGTGGTACTGGCTGCCCCATTGGCTGTCCGTTCATCGGTGGTACCGGCTGTCCCATTGGCTGTCCGCCCATCGGTGGTACCGGCTGTCCCATCATTGGCTGTCCGCCCATCGGTGGTACCGGCTGCCCCATTGGCTGTCTGCCCATCGGTGGTACCGGCTGTCCCATCATTGGCTGTCCGCCCATCGGTGGTACTGGCTGTCCCATCATTGGCTGTCCACCCATCGGTGGCACCGGCTGTCCCATTGGCTGTCCCATCGCTGGCATACCCTGTGGACGCATGTTGTTCATCACGCCGACACGATTTACTTTTACATTCTGGTTCTGTACTTCCGGAGCTGCGGTTGTATCTGCTTCCTTCTTAAGTCCCTCGTCTCTTGTATAGAAGAGACCAAGTTTCTCCATCTCCGCATCTACAAGTCCTTTTAATTTCATATTGGAATAATGATCCGTATTGATCAAGGTCAGGATTCTTGCTACATAATCATCCTTGTCTGCTTCATCAAAGCGCATATGTGACACAATATTTCGGAAGAAATCCGGGATATCAGACTGTCCCAACGGATCCTGCTTTACAGGAACCATAATGCACTTTACTGCCTTGCTCTCAGGATCTACATAGATATAATTCAGATCGCGTACCAGATAACAGATCTGCACACCTGCTGCACCAATCTCAAATGCACACAACAGTCCCTTCAGGATTGCAAGTACATCTGCCTTCTTCAATGTCTGACGCAGCATCACTTCCAGAGAAGTGTCATGATGCACATAAGAGACAATACTTCTCTTTCCATCCTCGTCCTTGTACTGGAACGGAATAATATTTCCGAGCTGTGCAACCTTGTCTGACACTCTGTCGTCATAGACATCTGCTACTCCAAGCTGATACTCCACCAATGTCATTCCGTTTTGTTTTGTTACATTTAACTCTAACCCCTTCATTTGCTACCTCCTCATGATATGATCATCCTAATTAGCGAATCTTAAATGTAAATTCTTCATCTGCAAGTCTTACGAGAGAATCATGTGTCAGAATTTCTTCTTCCCCATCCTCTACGCGCTTTCCATTCACATATGTATGATTCGTAGACTTGTTATCTTTGATATAACATACCCCATCCTTCTGGATAATAAATGCATGCTGACGGCTGATCGCTCCATTTCCGCCAACGGTATAGTCCACACCTCTGGTTGCCTTTCCGATCTTGAAGATCGCCTTGTTCAGCATGATACGTTCTTCTGTACTTACACGGATCAGATATGGCAATGCTTTCGGCGAATTGGTTGCTGCAGTCGCTGCACTCACAGCACCAACGGCATCTTTTACAAGCTCTGTTACAGATTTATTCAAAATAGATGTACTCTTTGGCTTCTTGTCCTTTTCATCGTCCTTTTTCTTCTCAATGTTCATGTCATCGTAGATATCCTCGATCACAGGCACCTTGATGTTTTCTGTCTGTCCGCTTGTCGGTTCTTCGTTTTGTACGGTTGTTTCCGGTTCAGCAGACTCTGCTGTCTCAGCTGCTGCTTCTGCCTCAGCTGCCTCCATCTCAGCCTCTGTCTGCTGGATGATTGCCGCACGGTTTACCTTTACCACATTCCGCTTAACCACAGGTGGCTTGTCTAAGAAATGATCCAGATCTTCCAATGTCTGGATATTCTTGGTTGGCTGTGCTGTCGGCTTTGCAGATGGAACTTCTCCAACCAGCTCCTTGATCCGATCCTTGATCAGGTTGATATCGGATTCCTTCTTGTTTGTCTTTAACTGCAGCTTCTCGCCACCATTTGTTGCCCCCTCTGGCTTCACCTGTGACAGGATCTGCTCTGCAGCTGGGGAAACCTCTGGTTTTTCTGCTACTGGTTCCGGCTTTGGTGCTTCCTGCTTTTCCATCACTGGCTTTGGTGCCGGTGCTTCCTCGACAGGTGCTGGTGTCTCCTCGACAGCCTCTGTCGGTTCTGCCACCTTCTCCTCTACCGGTGTTTCTTCTTCCTTTACCTGCATACCAGCTGGAAGGATACTTTCCAGTTCTTCCTCTTCCTTTACAGGTTCCTCTGCTTCTTCCTCTTCATCTTCTTCATCGTCGCCGATCTCCGGAAGTGGTGTGTCATCCTCTTCCTGCAGGCCGTTCATGATGTCACCGATATTTTCTGCCGGTGCTTCTTCCTCTGCACTTACAACTTCTACACCGTCTGCATCAATGGCGCCAGCCTCCTCGAAGCTGATTCCTTCCTCTTCCATCAACGCCTCTGCAAGTCCGATCAAGCCACGCAGATTAAAGTTATCTCCATTGATATACGTGAGGAGCTTACCAACATAATTCAGATCCTCTTCCACATCGTATTTCATGTTCGCAAGCAGCTGGCGTACAAAGCTCTTGAATTCTACAGAAAGTGCGCCCTTGCTTTCGATTGGCAGGCACAGGAACTGTACTGTCTTCTTCTCAGCATCCACGTAGATAAATCCACGATTCAGCAATACATACGAAAGTGGAATCGCCTGCTCCTTCAAGGAAATCATCTCCTGTGCGACATTCCGCAGGATGAGCAGTACGCTCTCGCAATCATGCTCCTGCGCAATGTACTCCTCCAGAGATGTCTTGCCCGTAATCTGGTAGGTCAGATAATCATAATCGTCATCTTCTTCATAGATAATCTCTATCAGTTCTTCCGGCGCATTGTCCTGACAGTAATCCAAAACATCCTCATCTAACTCACAATCCTCGCCCATTGTGTATGACAGATATTTTTCTTCGCCGATGTTTCGCGCCCTAAAATTAAAAGTTCTCATAACGTCCCTCCTAATACATTATTTATTCCTATTGTGATTCTTCGGTTGTCGATTCCTCGGTGGAAGCTTCTCCATCCGGTGTCACGCCGTTTGGTCCACCAATAATCTGTGTATCTATGTGATCTTCATAGTTTTCTGTAAAGATATGTGTACCTGCATCTTCGTCGCCAACATGGTAATACAGGTAATTATGCTCTTCCGGATACAATACTGCCTGGATACATGCCAGTCCCGGATTACAGATCGGACCTACCGGAAGTCCGGCATTCTTATAGGTGTTGTATGGAGAATCCAGTTCCAGATCCTCGTACAGAACCTGACTCTTGTCATACATTCCATCGGTCAATGGATATAAGACAGTCGGACACATCTGCAAAGGCATTTCTGCTTTCAGACGGTTGTTGATAACACCTGCAATCGTCGCACGTTCTGAATCCACCTTTGCCTCACGTTCTACAATGGAAGCTCTCGTCACAAGTTCAAATGCACTGTATCCAAGCTCTGCCGCACGATCCTGCAGTTCCTGTGTATAGTAGTTGTCGAACGTTCTCAACATATAATCGACTAATGATTCCGCTGTCGTCGACTCATAAATATCGTAAGTTGCCGGGAACAGGAAGCCCTGTACCTTATAATTGACATTGGCACCTGCCGGTATGTCTGCCAGATATGCAAAATCAGATTTCGTAACCGATTTGCATGCATTTAAAAATTCAGTTGCAGAACAGATTCCCTGATCTTCGCACCGCGCTGCTATCATCTCTACCGTAAAGCCCTCTGGCACAACCAGATAATCGACTGGCTGATCTTCCTCAAATGTCGGGCTCATGGCTGCCATCATCTGCAAGGTTGTCATACCAGTATTCAAGGTGTATGTACCACCATGCAGCTTGCCACGGTACTCAGAGTCCTGCAGACGCTTTGTAAATGCACGCGGATAATTGATCAATCCATTGTCCTTCAGGATCTGCGCGATTTCCTTGACAGATGCGCCTTCCGGAATCGTAACAGTTACATCTTCGCCCTGTGTCGACTCCGTTCCCTTGTATTCGTCCATATAATCATCGTAATAGGTTCGTATATGTTTATAGGTCATATTGGCAAGTGTGACAATCGCCACCAACAATATGATTCCCTTCACGACTCGAATCACCGTTTTTCTCACTTTTCGTACCTCTTCTTTGCATTTTAGTTTACATAACTTTTTAAAAAATTACACACTTGATGTAATTTTACAATAATGGTATTATACTATCATCTTTTAGATAAAAATACAAGAAAGGATGATAAATTTGAGTAATCCAATTGTTACAATGACAATGGAATCCGGCGATGTTATGACGTTCGAACTGTATCCGGATATCGCACCAAACACAGTAAAGAATTTTATCTCTCTGATTAAGAAAGGGTTTTACGATGGATTGATCTTCCATCGTGTCATCAATGGTTTTATGATCCAGGGTGGCTGCCCTGACGGAAATGGTACCGGAGGTCCTGGATATTCAATCCGCGGCGAGTTCGCGCAGAACGGATTTGCAAATGATCTGAAGCACGAACCGGGTGTTCTTTCTATGGCACGTACCATGATGCCGAACTCCGCCGGTTCGCAGTTTTTCATCATGCACAAGAATAGTCCGCATCTCGACGGAAGCTATGCTGCTTTCGGCAAGATCGTGGATGGTCTGGATATCGTGAATAAGATTGCAGATGTTCCAACCGACTACATGGACCGCCCGCTTGAAGACCAGCGTATCAAGACCGTTACCGTCGACACGAAGGGTGTCGAGTATGACGAGCCGGAGAAGATGTAATCTTCTTAAACGGACGCACAGCGTACAAAAATAGAAATCCCCTGCAGACACGCTCTGCGGGGGATTTTTCTCTACATCTCTTGCATTTTCTTGAGGAATGCCTTGGCGCGATCGGTCTTTGGATTGTCAATGACATCCTCCGGCTTTCCTTCCTCGACGATTACACCACCATCCATGAAGATCACGCGGTCAGATACGCTCCGGGCGAAACCGATCTCATGGGTTACGATCACCATTGTCATCTTCTCGGCGGCGAGTTCCTTTAATACCTTTAAGATCTCGGCGGTCAGCTCCGGATCGAGTGCCGATGTCGGCTCATCGAAGAAGAGCATCTTCGGCTTTAACGCAAGCGCGCGGGCGATTGCCACACGCTGCTGCTGTCCGCCGGACAACTGATATGGATAATAGTCACCCTTATCTTCTAAGTTCATCTTGCGAAGCAGCTCCTTCGCCTCGGCATATACCTCGTCCTTGTCACGCTTCTGCACGTGGATCGGTGCATCTGCGATATTCTTCAGCACGGAATAATGCGGAAACAGATTAAAATTCTGGAACACCAGTCCGTAATAGCTCTGGATCTCCTTTAAGTCTGCCTTGTCTGCATAGACCGGAACGCCGCTGTCGGAATTGACCGCTTCCTTTCCGCAGTACACCATGCTTCCGCCGTCAATCTTCTCCAGCATTGTCATGCAGCGCAGGAAGGTCGATTTTCCCGAACCGGATGGTCCAAGAATTGAGATAACCTCGCTCTCAGCCACCGACATACTGATATCCTTCAACACTTCGAGATCATCGAAGCTTTTCTTTATATTTTTTACTTCCAGTAAGTTCATCGTAGCCCTCCTATCTATAATAATTCATGCGTTTTTCGATCTTCTCCATCACAAACGCAACGACAAAGTTAAAGATGTAGTAGAACACACCGGCGATAAACAGCGGCATAATCGTTGTCTGTGCGGCTGCCACCTGCTTGGCAAGTGTAAACATCTCCGTATAAGAAATTGCAAATGCAAGCGACGTATCCTTAACCAGTGTGATAACCTCGTTTGTGACAGAAGGCAGGATGTTCTTCGCCATCTGTGGGAACACGATCTTGAAGAACGTCTGGATCTTGCTGTATCCTAAGATCTTCGCTGCCTCATGCTGTCCCTGTGGCACTGCCTGAATACCGGAGCGGTAGATCTCTGCGAAATATGCTGCATAGTTTAAGGCAAATCCAATGATAACCGCCTGGAAACGATAGCTTGTCGTAAGCGTCGCGCCAAACAGATAATATGGTCCGTAAAATACAACCAAAAGCTGTAACATCAGCGGCGTACCACGTGCGATGGAGATGTAGAACTTCACCAGCCAGCGAATCGGTGCAATCTTACACATTCTGCCTGCTGCAACCAGAAGTCCAAGCGGCAGGGAGAACAAAAGTGTCAGGAAGAAGATCACCAGGGATGCCAGCAGACCTTCTGCAAGCTGCTTTGTGATCGAGCAGAACTTATCCCAGAAGCTTGTGTTCTTCTTGCCTGTGGATGTGCTGTCTGTCGCAGTTGCAGCAACATTTCCATCCTGCACCTGATCGTCCGGCGACAGACAGATGGACTCCTCCAGACCCCATTTCTCTGCGATCTCCTCAAATGTACCATCAGCAAGCATGTCAAGCAGCGTTGCCTGTACTTTATCACGAAGCTCGGTATTTCCAAGCTTAAATCCAATTCCATATTCCTCGGAAGACAGACGATCCTCGAGCATCACGAACTTATCGCCGCGGGATGCAATCTCATAGTTTGCAACACCGATATCCATGCAGATTGCATTTACGGCGCCTGACTCCAGATTCATAAATGCACTGTTGTAATCGCCGACCTGCTGCAGATCCTTGAACGTCTCAGCAAGTGCCAGATTCTCCTCGCTTGCATCCTCTCCGGTCAGTGCTGCGAGTGCGGAGCTGTCCGCCTGCACGGCAACGACCTTGCCTGACAGATCGGATAACTGTGTGATACCAGAATCCTTGCGTACAACGACCACCTGGGAATTATCCACATATGGCGTCGTCCATGTGTAGGCATCTTCTCTTCCATTCATTGTAAATCCGTTCCAGATACAACTGATCGAACCAGAGTTCAATTCCATATCCTTCGAGTTCCACTCAATCGGCTGCTTCTTTAAGATCCAGCCGTTCCGGTCACAGACTTCCTGTGCCAGATCCAAGTCAAAACCAACATATTCGCCGTCATCGTTCTTGTATCCATATGGCGGGAATTCCGCATCGAACCCGACAACAAATGTATTGTCATCTGCGGCTGTCTCTTCCTGCACCTCATCGTCTGCAGTCAGACAGATGGATTCCTCAAGTCCCCATTTCTCTGCAATCTCGTCAAATGTACCATCGGCAAGCATGTCAAGCAGCGTTGCCTGCACTTTATCACGGAGCTCTGTATTTCCCTTTTTAAATCCGATTCCATATTCCTCGGAAGACAGACGATCCTCGAGCATCATGAATTTATCCCCGCGGGATTCGATCTCGTAGTTTGCAACACCGATATCCATGCAGATTGCATTGACCGCGCCCGACTCCAGATTCATGAATGCACTGTTGTAATCACCCACCTGCTGCAGATCCTTGAATGTCGCACACAGTGCTTTATTCTCCTCGCTTGCATCCTCGCCTGTGAGTGCCGCAAGCGCAGAGCTGTCTGCCTGCACGGCAACGACCTTCCCAGAAAGATCGTTAAGCTGTGTGATGCCGGAATCCTTACGCACGACAACCACCTGTGAATTATCGACATATGGCTTTGTCCAAGTATAGTCATCCTCTCTGCCATTCATCGTGAATCCGTTCCAGATACAGCTGATCGAACCGGAATTTAATTCCATATCCTTCGAGTTCCACTCGATCGGCTGCTTCTTCAGTGTCCAACCGTTCCGGTCGCATACCTCCTGTGCCAGATCCAGATCGAAGCCGACATATTCGCCGTTATCGTCCTTGTAGCCATATGGCGGGAACTCCGCATCGAAGCCGACAATAAACGTATTGTCGTCCTCTCCGTCCGCCGCCCGTGCCGGTGTCTGCATCGATACAATCGGTCCAAGCAGCAGCGCCATCATCAAAATTGCGGTCACTAGCCGTTTCCATTTTGCGTTCATAATGTCTTCCTCTCCTGTTTTTCTATTTAATATGCAGAGATATAGGATCTTGCTGTACTGCCCGGAGCTGCCTGTCCCTTCGGTACAAGCCGGATCTCTATCCCTTCCAATCGTTTTGCATAGCCGGCGGTTCCTGCCGGTGCGCCGTTTTTCGCCCAGCCAAGCCAGCCGAAGCTCTGCGCATGCACACGATAGTATACATCATAATGCCGTTGCATATCTCCTGTCAATGCAATACAGATGGCTTCGAGTCTTTTTGCCTGCCCGGATGTGCCGCTCATCGTTCCATTTCTGCGCCATGCAGATGGATTGTTTGTCGGTTCCTGCCAGCCGTAGCTCTGCACATGGGTTGTGTAGCAGATGCCGCCGGAATACGGTGCATTCGTCAGTTTGATCTCAATTCCTTCGAGACGTTTCGCCTGTCCGGATGTGCCGCTCATCTGACCATTATATTTCCAGCCCTGCCAGCCGTAACTCTGCACATGGGTACGATATGTAACATTCGGGCTGTCCGCACCCGCGATCTGCGGATTCATGCTCTGTCCCGGCACCGCGTAAAATGCATTCGCAAACTGCGATGCGATTCCCTGCATATTCCGGTTGAATCCCGCACCCTTCTTCACGACCACGATCTGAATGCCCTCCAGACGCTTCGCATAACCTGCGGTTCCTGCCGGTGCGCCATTTGCCGCCCAGCCAAGCCAGCCGTAGCTCTGCGCATGCACGCGGTAATAGACATCATATTTATCCTTGTCGGATCCGGTCAGTTGGATCTTGATTGCTTCCAGACGTTTTGCTTCCCCCTGCGTGCCGTTCATGTCACCGTTCGCAGACCAAGGCAGCCAGCCATAGCTCTGGCAATGCGTCGTGTACTGGATTCCTATACCGGAATTACCGGATACTTTGATTTCGATTCCCTCCAGTCTTTTCGCTTTTCCGGAAGTCCCGGACATCATGCCGTTCTGCCGCCAGGTGTTCTCCCATCCGAAGGTCTGGATGTGCGTGCGGTAAGACACCGTCACATCCGGCGTTACAACCGGCGTTGGGGTTGGCGTCGGCGTTGGTGCCTCCGTCGTGGTCGTAGCTGCCTCCGTCGTGGTCGTTGTCTCGCCACCTGTTCCCGGTTCTGGATTTGTTCCCGGATCTGGGTTTGTTCCCGGGTCTGGATTTGTTCCCGGATCCGGGGTTGGTTCCGGCGCCGGTGTGACTGTCACGCTCTTTTTCTTGATGACAAACGTCTTGTCTGCCCCACGCAGATACGAAACATACAACGTTCCATCCGCCGCACAGATCGTCTGCGATGTAGAATACGAATCGAGTGAGACTCCTTCCTGCGCAAATTGGTCATTTGCCACATCATACCGGTACAGATTGGTTGTCCCTGTATAGGCACCCGATGTGAGCACGAACAGTGTTCCCTGCCTGCACACCGGAACTACATCCGAGATTGTGCCATCTTTCATTTTTGAGCAATGCCATGCTTTTCCATCATACCGGTTGACAAGTATGCCTTCGCTGCATGTGGCAACATACAGGTTTTTCCCATCCGTTGCCATGCCATACGTGCTTCCTTTTGTCGCTGCATCACTCACTTCTTTGTGGTTTCCATTTGCATCCAGGCAAAATGTGTGAACCGCCATCGTCCCTGTATTCCGTATGGACGCATACATCGAAGAGCCTATCGAAATGAGCTTTGGTTGACCTGCAAAATGATTTGTCCCGGCGGTCGTGTAATAGCTTCCGAGATTGGTTGTCACGGACAAACTTCCGGCTTTGAAACATCTCGCATATGCGGTCGTATTGTTCTGCGTGTATACAAGATACACGCCATCTGCGCCAGCCTGCATATCAAAATCCGCAGCTCCAGCAATCGTCTGTTTCTCTGTCACGCGACTGCAGGATGCATCCAACTTTTCAATCTCTATCCCTGCTGCATCCGCATATGCAAAATAAAACGATCCATTGTAGGAACAGAGCTTTATTTCATTTCCATAGTTCTCGGAGATTTTCTGCTGATATAGTTTTTTCCACGTGTCCTGCTCACAGGAATATAGCGTAAGCGCTGCATCATCTTTCGTATACGTAAGCACGTACGGTTTCTGTCCGCAAAGCGTCATCGCTATCTGGTTCCATGCATTTTTGCTATTTCCGGCTACAGAGGCAAATCCACAATCCGTCCATTTCGCAGAGTCCGAAACCTTCGGGAAATCCACCTTTAAAGTAATCTGACTGCCCTTGGCACTGCCGACCTCACTGATCACGATTCCAGAATTCGTTCCATCTGAGAAAGTCAGTGCGCCATCGGAGAGACCTGCGGAAAGGTCGGATTTGCCGATGGTTGTCCGTCCTTCTTCTTTGGAAAGATATGCTTTATAGACGCTCTCTGCCATCTGGGAATATCCTGTCTGCCCCGGTTGCGGACGGAACACATACACACCGGTCTGTCCATACAGATTGCTTAAGCCTTCGACTGCCGGGTTGATCCGGTAGACAATCACGCCGGATCCTCCAATAAACCGGTCATAGCTGTCGAGACCCGTATCCTTCTTCCGGAATTCCACAACAAAAAGCTCCTGCTCATTGAGCGGTGATTTCAGAATATATGCCGGATGACCGTCCTGCTTATCCTGCGTGTCCAGTGTCAGCGTCTGCGATGTAGTAACCGTATCCAGCATAAGCCAGCCGCCCACTTTCATCCGCATATACGCAAGCGGATAAGACATTCCATAATCTGCGCCGCCCATGATATCCCAGTTCCCGACCGGATAGGTTCCATCACTTGTATAAAGATCCGGGAAGCCAAGTCCATGCAGGAATTCATGTGCGAGTACACCGGATTCCTGAGCCATCGTCGTATTGCCTGCACCTAAAAACTGTGGTGTATTGATCATGTTATAATGTCCGACTTCCTTCCCACCATATCGTAAGTTCTTATCTGTCGGATAAAATGCGTGATGCGCGACGAGTGAATTGCCGGATGTCTGGGATTCTTTCTCCGACTTCATAATGACAGTGAGATTGTCGATGTATCCATCTCCGTCATAGTCTAACACCTGCCCGGAAAGTGCCGGAATGTTCGCCAGGATTTCACTCACAATCGTCGTATCCATATTTCCACCTGCCTGCACAGAAGCTTCCGTAACCGAAAGTGCACAGGCAGAAAGTGTTGTGCCATCATCCTGTGGGAAATAATTTTTCACACGAAGTTTTCCATAGGAAACAGCAGACAGATAATTCGTGAAAGAACGGTTCTTTGCGCCATCATACAAACCTAGGATTTTCGCACGATTTGTCTGGAAATATGAAGCGCCTTCCGCATCTCCCTTAAAATATGCAAACACAACAACGTTCGCATAATCCTTTGCATCCGCTGCCCGCGCCATCGTCTGCGCGTTGTTCATCCCCCAGTTCGTAAGAAATAAAATCCCCGCCAGCAGGATTGCCAAGATGCGTCTCCCGTATCGTTTGTATGGCATATGTGTACCTCCCATTTTTTGTCATAGTTTCATTATATTGGAAAGTGTAAAAAATAACAATTAAAAAAGAAAAACCGCGTACAGATTTTTCTTCTCTGCACGCGGCACACACATTTTCCATTCAGAATGGAGGATTTATCTTCTTTTTCTTCGAATTACGACATACCCGGTCAGGCTTCCTGCCAGAACAAGCATCATCCCTGCAACCGGCATCGCATCTCCGGTCTTTGGCGAAGCTGTGTCATTTGTCTTTGCCGGTTTCGTATCCTTGGCTGCCGGCTTCGTAACATCTGTATCCGGCGCTGCCGGTGTCGTCGATGGTGTCGTTGTTGATGGTGTCGTCGATGGCTTGTCCACGCCTGCAGCCTTCGACTTCTTCACAATAATATAGGTTGAGAACTGATTTGTCTCGAAGGAAATCGTTCCCTGCTCGACCGTTGTCGAAAGCTCGGTCAGCTTGCCATTATGGTTACGCACAACCGTATAATCATAGTTTGCATCGTAATTATCCAGTGCGAGATTCAATGTGACTGGTTTCTCAAACTCTGTAATATTTTTTTCCCAGTTCGAACCATTTCCCTTACTCACAATCTGATCCAGCTTCAGATCTACTGCCTGTGCAGACTGCGCACCGGATACCAGCGCCTGTGCAGCCGTCGTGTCATAGCTCTCTGCATCCGATACCGTCAGTCTCAGATTGCCGCTTGCGGCTGCATTAGCACCATTGGTAATGCTTGCAGCCTCAATCTGTTTGCTGTTTGAATTCACTGTATCCGATACCTTCGTGAAAAGCCCCTTCATATGAACCGGACTATTACCCATAACAAATGTAAACGTCTATGTCTGCGCATCATCCGGCTGCAAGGTCACGCCACCGTTCAACTGCAATCCTGCGACCTGATAACCATAATCCGGGACAAGTTTAATTGTTACCTTCTTTCCTGCCGGAACCGCAATATTTCCGCCCTTAGCATCTCCCGGATTGCCTCCGAACAGAGTTGAAAAATCACTCACACCCTCAATCGCGGTTATCTGTGCCTTTCCATGTTCCAGATATGCGTCCGCGCCGAAGGAATCGCTGTCATACGCCCAGGTTACTGTCAATGTCTCAGAATTCTTATCAATCTGGATGTGCGATTCACTTTCTCCTTTTTTTACTGCAAATGACCGTTCCCCGGAAGAGCCATTTGATGTGGTTCCCGGTGTAGTTATCGTATATGTTCCTGATGAACACATAACAGTAACTCGCGCATTCGAAACAGAATCCGCGAAACGATATGTTGACTGAGATTCCGGTGCCAAAGATACTTTCTGTTCTTTCATCAGGTTATCCATGGTTTGCGACCGAGAGTTTCCGGTATCATCAAGGTCCACATATATTTCGAAATTTTTATCCTGCGATTTCATATAATGATAGTAATCTGTATCATCTGCCCCTTTGAATGCATCGCCTTCTAAGATCAGGCAGATTGGCTGGTTACCAGCCGGTGGATTCGGATTACCCGGATTGTTACCACCACCCGGATTTGTGAAACAAGCTTCAAACTTCAATTCCGGCTGATTCGCGGAAGTTTCTACCGTATACACGTTATTGTTCAACGTTACTTGATTGCCATTCTCCACTAACTGTACAGTATATCCATCTCTCGGGAAAAGAGTAACTGTTACTGTAGTATTCTCTGGTACCGTTACATTATCCGCTGCCCCCGTCAAGCTTCCGTTTGATGTCGTAATCGTCATCGTTCCGCCATCATACGTGAACACACCATCCTGTACGCTGTTCCATGGCGTATGATTATCTCCTCTTACAATGCACTCTGCCGCATAGCTTCGCATCACCGGCAGATAGCTCACGATCAAAAGCAATGCCATCAGAAGCGGTAATAGTCTTTTCTTCCTGTTCATAGCTTTGTTCCTCCTCTTTCTTTTTTTGATTTTATTTCAGCGAAAATGCCCATAAACTAAAATAACCATAGCAGATTTTCGCCTGCTATGGTAGTTGACATATGTCTCAAATGCACAAAAAACGCTATTTTTCAGGGTTCCACCCATAATAGAACTGAATCAGCCCCATACGTGCCTTCGTCGCGGTCTTCTCATTCATATTCGAGATGTGACGATAGATTGCTGCCCGGGAGATACCAAGTGTATGTGCAATATCCTGTACATTTTCACCCGAGGAAAGCAATGCCCGGAGCACTTCCCGCTCCCGTTCCGTCAAGCTGTATTGTTCGCCGAAGGCTGTGAATTTATCCATCGTGGACAGACCGGTCTGCTTATCCTCCGGTTTTGCTGCCCCGCCTGTCTGCTTATTCTCCGCTTCCGCTGTCCCGCCTGTCTGTGGCATCAATGCGGATGCTGCAGCTTCCATGCTTCTAAGCTCCATCCCTATCAGAATGTTCTGGTACGAAAACGCCAACACGCTGATCAGAAAAAAGAGAATGACCGCAACAATCATCACTTCATACCGCACAGAAGCGAATCCACCTGCCAATGTCATGATCATCAGCGCACATACATTATTCACAGCCCGGCCCAATCCGGCCCAGAGCTTCGGTTTCGCACTATGATAGGAGATATCCATAAATCCAACTGTGAAATATACCGAGAAAAAGCCTGCAGACAGATAAAATACAAGCAGCCCCAGCAGGAACGGTCCGCCAAACCCAATCACGATCACGCAGATTGTAGACAAAAGCGTAACGCAATACATAATCATATGCATCCATCTCCGACCGCGTATATCATACAGAAAGCCAGCCGCAATTCCGCTTAACGCAAGCAACAGGCGTGGCCATTGTCCGATATCCACGCCGCCCGATGCATGCACCGCAGTAACCGCATTGTCAAGCGTTGTAAATACAATCGTCTGGAGAAAAACAATTCCGATCAGCATAATCCCAACGTAAACAGGATATTGTATGTCCTTCTGTCCGTCAGCCTCCTGCGATTGTCCGGCGATGGGATATCCACCCTCCTGCTCCTGACACGGAAGACTTCCCTTCCTGTCCGGAGTGCAAAGCACAAACAACAGATACCCGGTCCCTGCACACAGTGCAACCGCCTGGGTGTGATTTTCATGAATCATATTATTATTCAGAAACTGGAGGAAGATTCCCCCTGCATACGCAAACCCAACACATCTCGCAAGCATTGCACGATCATAAACCGAGTATGCCATCCGGTAATGTACACCAGCCCCAACCACGCCCAGCAGGAAAAACAGTACTCCGCCCGCGATCATCATCTGCACATATCCCGCATGCAGGATAATACAGCCCATACACCCGGCTCCAATGCCGAACGCAAACAGTCCGGTTCCCCCGGTCACCCACGGACTCTTATCCGCGAAGAAACCGGAAATCCAGTTGTATAGCAGAAACCCGATTGCGCTTACGCCAAGCATCTGATTCTGCGCACGCACTACGCCTGATGCATCTGTCACGTACATCATACAATTATCAAACAGGTATTCCGTTCCCAGAAATGCGAAGAAAAATACCACAAGCATGATGATATTCACATATATAGTTTCTTTTTTCGCATTTGCCTTCATCGTTTCTATCCTTCCGGCTTCCCGGTGTTTTATTCCTCTGCACTTTCATCGTCGGCGTCAGTTTCTGTATCATTTGCAGGTGCATCATCCACCGTTTGTTCCGCATCGTTGTCCGTGTCCCCGGATTCCTCGTCCAAATCCTTATCAACCTCATGCAGCAATACGCTCTCATCATGTGCATGCAGATCTTCTTCCGGCAGGTATGGCTTGAAGCATCTGAGCATAATGTACGCCCACAGATATCCAACCGCACCGAATCCGATCAGCACATATACAATAATAGAAATAACAATGTCATAATAGAAGCACCATGCAATCACCAGATACGTAAGCAGCATCAAAAGTGTCATCGGGAAATTCTTGATGCTCATCAAAAATGCATTCCGAAGCTGAACCTTCCACGAATTATCGAACTTCGCCTGCAGGGCGAATGTATAGATAAACGTCATAACTGCCAGGGTGAGAAGCACGACGCTCACGAACAAAAACGGTTTCGCGAGTGCATTTCCAGTTGCCTTCCACTGTGTCATCCAGAACCAGATATCTACCGACAGGATGAAAAATGCGACTAAAAAGAGCATCCACATACCGGTTGCCTGCTTGAAGTTCTGCTTGAAGCTCCGTGTATAGAACTTCCAGATATAACCATCATCACCGGAGATTCCTTTCATCGCTGTATAGTAAAGCGAAGTAAATGCTGTGCCGATCGTAATAATCGGGACGCACGAAAGCACAAAAAGAATGGATAAAAGCATCGCATCACCCACTCTGCTCAGCATCCTTATAAATATATTGTCGTAGTTCATTCCTGATTCGCCGTTATCTGCCATGTATCCAACACTCCTGTTTTCTTTTTATTTTATCCCGCCAACGAACTGCATCCTGTCCGCAGTCGTTTCCGGTATGTTCCTGCGTCGTATCCGCAATCATCTGCACCAAAACCGCACATAATAATTTATGATACCATCTTCGATATTTATTTTCAATTAGATATCAAGTTTTTTACGCCATTTTACTTGACAAAACGCAGTTTTACTTCTAGATTATAGAGAGCGTGAATAAAAAGGCTGATAAACAGAAACACCTACTACATATAGGAGGAATATCATGAAGACACCATTTGTAACGAAAGCACAGATCGAAGAGATCGTAAAGACATACCCGACTCCGTTCCATATCTACGACGAGAAGGGCATCCGTGAAAATGCAAGAAAATTAAAGCAGGCATTTGCATGGAACAAAGGTTATAAAGAATATTTCGCAGTCAAGGCAACTCCGAACCCAACCATCCTGAAGATCCTGAAGGAAGAGGGCTGCGGTACCGACTGTTCTTCTTATACAGAGCTTCTGATGTCAGAGAAAATGGGCATCACAGGTTCCGACATCATGTTCTCATCGAACGACACACCAGCTGAGGAATTCGTTCTCGCAAAGAAGCTCGGTGCAAACATCAACTTAGACGATTACACACATGTACAGTTCCTAAAGGATACATGCGGTGTTCCGGAGACAGTATTCTGCCGTTACAATCCGGGCGGAACCTTCTCGATCTCCACAACCATCATGGACAATCCCGGCGATGCCAAATACGGCATGACAAAAGAGCAGTTGTTCAAAGCTTATACAGAGCTGCGTGACGCAGGTGCAAAGAAGTTCGGCCTGCATTCCTTCCTTGCAAGTAACACGGTCACAAATGACTACTACCCGACCCTTGCAAAGATCCTGTTCGAGGTAGCTGTTGAGCTGAAGGAAAAGACCGGCATCAAGCTTTCCTACATCAACCTGTCCGGCGGTGTTGGTATCCCTTATACACCGGATAAGGAAGGCAATGATATCCTGAAGATTGGCGAAGGTGTACACAAGGTATTCGATGAGGTGCTTGTCCCTGCCGGACTTGGCGATATCAGCCTGTTCACAGAGCTTGGCCGTTTCATGCTTGCCCCTTATGGACACCTTGTTACAAAGGCAATCCACGAGAAGCATATCTACAAGGAGTACATCGGCGTGGATGCCTGTGCGGTAAACCTGATGCGTCCGGCTATGTATGGTGCTTACCATCACATCACGGTCCTTGGCAAGGAAAATGCACCTTGCGACCACACCTATGATGTGACCGGTTCCCTGTGTGAGAACAACGATAAGTTCGCGATCGACCGCAAGCTTCCGAAGATCGACATGGGCGATTATCTTGTAATCCATGACACAGGTGCTCACGGCTTCGCAATGGGTTATAACTACAACGGCAAACTCAAATCCGCAGAGCTTCTGCTGTGTGAGGACGGCAGCATAAAGCAGATCCGCCGTGCCGAGACACCGGAAGATTACTTCGCTACGCTGGATGGTTTCTGGGATGTAGAGGTGTAAGAGCATATAAATAAGAACGTGTAAGACGGAAACACCCCACCGGTCATAGATCGCACCGGTGGGGTATTTTATATTTAAAAAGGAAAGGGTTTTAAATTGTGATTACTTTACATTTTCTATTCCGTCCCCCTGATAGGCGACACGGAATCTGCCATAAGACACATACGTCTTAGCCTTATGTTCCGGATCCAGAGGATCTGTCACGGATATGTAGGTTGCTGTCCCATCTAATATACTATCAAATGCATGGATCGCATCTTCTAAAATATCCGGATAGAGGGAATTGCCGAATCCTCTGAAATCATGATGGGAATTATACATCAAATCATATTTGTCCTTCATGGAACGCAGACGTTCAAGTCCTGCCTTCGCTTCCCGGATCCGTTCTTTTTCCCGTCCCGGCTCCGGAACCGCCAGATAATAGTTGCAGTTGCAGGCATCACCAAGCAAAAGTGTCTTCGTCTTGTCATCCAGAAATACCATCTCGCCAAATGTATGTCCCGGACAGTGATATGCTGTCACCGTCCTGTCTCCAAGCTCAAACACCTGTCCATCCGTAAGCGGAAGCTTCTCCGGCGTCTTCGGCCATGGCCGCACATCCTCATCCAGATTATAGTCGTAATGTTTATCCGCCCGGCCGGCAATGATCTTCGCATAGCTCTTACGGAAATCCACAGTCGGAAGTGTATTCCCGCTATCCCAGTCCATATCCGCCGGGTGAATATAGATGGAGTCGAAGAATCCGGCTCCACCAATATGGTCGCCATGGTTATGGGTCGCCACAACATCATACGGTTTATCTGTGATTTTGTTCTCTATAACCCATCTGAGATCCCCGATTCCGGTTCCACAGTCTATCACCAATGCCCGTTTGCTTCCGACAATCACAAACACGCTCACACAGTCAAATTCATCAATCTCGTAAATTCCATCTGCAAACTCATAATACGGTAATTTTCTCGTCACCATGTCTCACGCCTTCTTTCTCTTCTGTCCGCCCTGGTAGCAGTCGATTGCAACTGCGAGAAGCAGGATCAGTCCTTTAATAACACTCTGGAAGTTGGAATTAACGCCCATCAGCACAAGTCCGTTATCGAGGATACCAAGGATGATAACACCGACAACCGTACCGCTGATTTTTCCTTCACCTCCGGCGATGCTGACACCACCTAAGCAGGCTGCCGTCATACAGTCAAATGCATAGGAGCTTCCTGCGCCCGGCTGCGATGCGTTTGTTCTGGCAACCATGATGATTGCTGCAATGCTCGCTGCAAATCCTGCAAAAGAATACACGAGTACCGTCAGTTTATTGACATTGATACCTGCAAGTCTGGCTGCTTCTTTGTTTCCGCCAAGTGCATAAATATTTCTGCCAAGGTATGTCTTGTTCATGACAATCCAGCCAAATACGATGAAGATCACAAACAGAATAACCGGAATCGGAACCGGTCCGACATATCCCTGTCCGACTGTCAAAAATGCTTTCGGCATACCGGTGATCGGATAGCCACCTGTGATCAGATATGCCACGCCCTGCAGCACAAGCATCATGGCAAGCGTTACAATGATTGGCGCGATATGCAGCTTGATGGCAACAACGCCGTTGATGGCACCAAATGCAACGCCAAGTGCAATGCCGATAATCACGGCAACCGGAATCGGCAACCCGACATTTACCATACAATAGCCCATAACCATGCCGACGACCGCCATGATTCCTCCGACCGACAAATCCATACCTCCACCGATCATAACCATCGTAACGCCGATTACAACGATACCGAAAATAGATACCTGACGTAAAATATTGATCAGGTTTGCTACAGATAAAAAGTTCGGTGCAATAATCGAGAAGATAATAACGACTGCCACCAAAAATACATATATACCAAATTTCTTATAAAAAGTTATAAATTTATTACTTGTTTTTTCCATGTTCCTCGCCTCCTGATGCTAAATCCAGAATATAGTTCTGGTCGAATTCTGATTTCGCAAGCTCTCCGGTCTTCCTGCCCTCGTAGATGGTGATAATCCGGTCAGACATACCCAAAAGCTCCGGCATATCCGAGCTTACCATAATGATTGCCTTCCCTTCACCGGCTAGCTGATTCATCAGTTTGTAGATCTCCTGCTTGGCACCGACATCGATTCCCCGCGTCGGTTCATCAAAGATGATGATTTCACTGTTTGCCGCAAGTGTCTTTGCGATTACAACCTTCTGCTGATTACCGCCCGAGAGATTCTCCACCCTTTGCTCCAGAGATGGCGTCTTGATCTGGAATTTCTCCTCGTAATCCTCGGCAATCTGGTTTTCCAGCTTCTCATCAACGAATGGTCCTTTGGAGATGCCACGCAGGTTATTTACAACGACATTCCATTTGATGCTCATCCGGAGAAATGCGCCATGCGCCTTCCGGTCCTCCGGGATATATCCGATTCCGTGCCGGATTGCCTGTTGACATGTACGGATATTCGTTTCCTTGCCATTTACAAAAATCTTTCCGCTTTCAATCGGATCAGCACCATAGATTACCCGCATCAGCTCGGTACGGCCTGCGCCGACCAGGCCGGCAAATCCAAGGATTTCTCCCCGGTGCAGGGTAAACGAGATATCATGGTCTCCATTTCCTGTCAGATGCTCTACCCGCAATGCTTCCTCGCCGATCTGACTGGTACGAGACGGATACGATTCTTTGAGTTCACGGCCTGCCATCATCGTGATCAGCTTCTGCCTGTCGATGTCTTTTATATTTTCTGTACCGACATAGCAGCCATCCCGCATAACCGTTACGCGGTCCGCAAGCTCGAACAACTCTTCCAACCGGTGGGAGATGAAGATGATCGTCACACCTTTTGCTTTTAATTCCCGCACAATACGAAACAGCGTCTCTACTTCGCTGACCGTCAGTGGTGCGGTCGGCTCATCCATAATCAGGATCTTTACATTCCGGCTGACTGCCTTCGCAATTTCGACGAGCTGCTGATGCGCCGGTGACATCGTCTTTACCGGTCTGGATACATCGATATCTACCTGAAGGTCATCAAATATTTTCTTGGCACGCGCTTCGCGATCTTTGATGTCGCAGAACGCACCGGGCTTCGTCTTGTCTCCGAGAAATACATTTTCCGCTGCGCTTATGCCAGGCACCAGCGTAAATTCCTGATAGATGACCTCGATTCCCAGATCTTTTGCAAGCTTCGGTGTCATCTGGTTGTATTTTTTGCCTTCCAGCTCAATCGTTCCGGAATCCGGAACGATCGCTCCCGACAATACCTTGATCAGGGTTGATTTTCCTGCTCCGTTTTCACCGATCAGAGCATGGATCTCGCCTTCTTCTACATCGAACGATACATCATTGATTGCGATAACGCCGGGATATGTTTTTACGATATTTTTTACACTCAGTATGTTTTTCACAGAGTTCATCCCCTTTCTAAGAATGCCTCCGATGATTCACCAGAGGCATTCTTTTTGCAATCTTTATTTGTCTGCTTTATAGTAATCTGCGATATTTGCCTTTGTTACTGCGTGGATCGGAGTTTCGACTGCCTCATCAACGGTCTTGCCGTCAACCATCTGCTGGATATATTCCGCCATAACACTTCCGACTGGCTCGAAGTACATCGTACCGCGCATGCATGTTCCGTCATTGATACCCTTCAAAGCCTGATTTGTACCATCACAGGCGAATACGCCAAAGTTTTCGTTGTCCTTGCCTGCTGCCTTCACTGCCTCAACAGATTCTACCGCTGCCGCATCACCATAGCACACGATTCCATTCAGGTCCGAATATTTCTGAAGCATCGTCTCTGTCGTGGTTGTTCCGGATCCTACAACATCCTTACCGATATCAACGACTTCCAGAATGTTGACATTCGGAGCTTTCTCCTTGATTGCATCCTGGATACCCTGTCCACGATCCTGCATGTCCTGATTCTGATAGGTTGTATATACTACGATGTTTCCTTTGCCGCCGAGCTGACTGTTCAGCCAGTCTGCTGCCATATCACCGATCTGTGTTCCGATAGAATACTGGTCAGTTATGAGTACGAGATCATGTACCGCTGTCTCAACACCACATTCGATAATCTTGACACCCTTTTCCTGTGCTGCCTTCAGCGCATCGTCACAGGATGTATCGGATACCATTGCTACGATGTAATTACAATTTCCGGTTACCATGTTCTCGATTGCAGATACGGCTGCTGCCGAATCGTTATCGAAGCTTGCAGATACATAATCCCATCCACGATTGTCACATTCCTCGTGAAGCTTCTCATCGATTCCAATCATAAACTCCGTCTGGAGTGTCGGTGCCAGGAATCCTACCTTTACTCCACTTCCGGATGTGCCGCCCTTTCCTGCGGAACATCCTGTCATCATTGCTACTGTCATAACTACTGCCAACAAAATACCAAACAATCTCTTTCGTTTTTTCATAGTCATTTCCTCCTCATTTTCTTTGTTTTTTCTTCCGTCAGATACAGGGAAATGGCAGAAGCACGTCCGGCTTCCGGTGGGATCATTTCGATGTATCTATCTGATGGTTTTATTATATGGAGGATCTGCCCTTCCCACAATCGGACAAGTTTCGGATTTAGGGAGAGGATTTTCAGTTCTTTCTCTCCCTTGCGAAAATAACCACCGCAATTACAAGAATTGCGATTTCCCAGATATAAGAAAAATAGCTGTAAAGAGAAAGCCCCGCAGACAGATTCAGAAGAAGCACCATGGACAGACTGCCCAAAACAGTGCCGCGCAGGTTTCCTTTTCCTTTTAGAAAGTTTATTCCGCCAAGACACGCTGCCGCAATTACCGGATACAGGTATCTCCTGCCAATACCGGCACTGCCGCCATTGGTGATGAACAAAAAGATCAATGCCACCTGTGCAAATACAATACCACTGATTCCACAGATAATCATGCGGCAGATATCAAAACGGATTCCGCTGTTTTTGACCGAGGTTTCATTTTCTCCCAGCATCCGTACGTATTTCCCATAATATGTATGTGTAAGCATTAACTGCAGGAACACATAAATTACAACTGCAATACCGGAAAAAATCATCCAGAACATGTAGGAACCATAGTAATCCCTCGGGATCGGTGCCTGTATCGCATCTCCGAACACGGCAGCTATCCCCTGATAGATCTGCTGCAAAATGAAGGTCAGCAAAATAGGGTTTACACGGATTTTTCCGATCAGAAGTCCCTTTGCCATCCCGAACAGCATCTGTGCCAGTATCATAACCGTTAAGCTCACCCAGACCGGAAACCCTGCCCGCAGGCATAGTCCGCCCATGCACGTCGTCATTGCGATTTCCGCCATAAATGCGAAATCCAAAACACCGCTCAGCATCTCGAGCGAGAGTCCCATCGTCAACAGTACGATAATCACAAACTGATGCAGTACATAGTCTGCAGAAAGTCTGGGGAACAATACGATAGCAAGAACCAGGATCAAAACGATATTTCCGATTTCCATATGATATTTATCATAGAATGACCGCACAGTCTTCAAGCTATCACCTCCAGCCGGTCCGCAACATCCACACAGACTTTACTCTCGTTTTCGAGCAGAAGGACGCTGCTTCCTCTTCCCACGATCTCCCGCAATTCCCGTTTCAGCCATGCGACTTCCCGGACGTTTAGATTTTGCAGCATGTTTTTCAGGATCAGCACACGCGGATGAAACAGCTTATAACGATAGATTCCTATTTTCCAGGCTTCTGTCTCAGGGTTCAGCAGCTCGATGTCCCGCCTGTCCAATCCCAGGAAATTGTCTTCCAATATATACTTTTGCTGCTTCTGATAAAACCCGAATGCTGAACATATGCGCGGATATGTCGGGAGAAGAATGTTTTCCTCGTTGGTCAGATTCTCGCAGATTTCCGTATGGTTTCCATACTCCATAAGCGCAATCCGGTGCTTCATAAGCTCCTGTATGTTTTTGTAGGCGATGATCTCGCCATCTAACTCAAACCGCGACTGTACGGCATTGGAATGAAGGATGTCCGACCAGACACCATCCACCTGTCCGGGGGTACCGAGTGCCGCAAGAATTTCCCCTGCCCGCATCGAAATCTGCGGCTGCCAGCTGCCATCCCGGAACGTCTCCCACACGAAAAAATCCACCGGCTTTCGCTGTGGTTTCCCGCTGGCATCGCGTACTTCCGGTATGGTAGTATCTGCCGCCTCCAGACCGCGTTTTAATATCTCGTCAATCATCCATGTATCTTCGCTTTGACAGATCTTTTTGTAGATGGTATGATGCCGGAACAAAATCACTTCATCAAAGAAAGGGTCCGTGAAATCTGCCCGGTTATCGATTGATATAACCGTAATACCGTCCTGCTTCAACCGGTTCACAAACTGTCTCAGCTTCCGGCGTTCTTCTCCCGGAAAACACGACACAATCTCCCGCAAAACAAGAATACGCGCCCCCTGTGTGATGGCGCGTACCATCCCGATCAGAATACGGTCTCCGTTCTTCAGATGGCTGCTATGTTCATCTGCCGCATAAGGCAGATCGTATTTTTCAAGCAGTGCACGTCCCTGTATATGCAATGCCTTTTCATTCAACCGGATTTTACGCAGGCTGTTTCTTCGTAACAAAAAAAGATTCTCGCTGACATCGAGCGAATCCATGTACACCGTGTCTTTGGAGATCACAAAAATGCCGGCATCCTCAAAATCCCGTTTTCCTTCCGGCTTCCATGGTTGTCCATCCAAGTAAATCCGGCCTCTTGCGAGCGTTCCTTTCCCCTCGAAAAAGTCCGCCAGTATCTCCTTGCTGTTTTCCACGCCTGCAACTCCCATGCTGTACCCCCGGCAGATAATCAGGTTCAAATCTTCAATCTCATGCCTGCCCGGTCTGCTGATATTCACATGTTCCATCCGAATAATCTCATGTCTCATAATCCATGCCTGCTTTTTCTTTCCTGTTTTTCTAAATCACAGATCGTTTCTGTCTACTTTCTTAGGAAGCCAGATTTCTACATCTGTTCCGATTCCGGTCGTGCTGTAGAGGCGGAGACCATAGCGGTTTCCAAATGCGAGCTGGATCCGCTGGTTTACATTGCTCAATGCAATTCCGTTTCCACGCTTCCCGTTCCTGTCTGTTCCATGTGCATCCATCCCCGCTGTCTCTCCGTGCGTGCTTCCATCGTCGCCGCTCTCCCGGCGTTCCTCCGTCTGTTCCAGTGCCTGTCTCATAGAAACAAGGGTATCCCAGTCAATTCCTGTTCCGTTATCCGATATGACAACAACCAGTTCCTGATCTGTCGTATAAATCCGTATTGTCACCTTTCCGTTTTCCGCCTTCGTCTCTAAGCCATGGAAGATTGCATTTTCCACAATCGGCTGCAGCGAAAGCTTGGGAATCAGATAATTCCCGACTTCTTCCCGGTCATCCTCCACATTGATTTCAAGGGCGAATTTATTTTCAAACCGGTAGCTCTGGATCAGGAAATAATTCTCAATATTCCGAAGCTCATCGCGGATTGTCACAATGTTTTCTTTGTTGCTGATGCTATACCGGAAAAAAGCCGCCAGCGCCTTCGCCATACGGGCAATGCTGTCACATTCATATAAAAGCGCCTCACTTCGTATACATTCCAGCGTATTGTACAAAAAATGCGGATTGATCTGACTTTGCAAGGCTGCAATTTTCGCCTGCTTATTCTGTACCTTGACGGAATATTCCTCCCTCAGCTTCTGCTGCACGCGCTGTTTCTCCCGATAGTCATCCTCCAGTTTCTTTATTTTCTTTGTTTGTATCCGATGCATCAAAAGGATTGTCCCTGCCCAGACAATCACCGCACCCACACATATCCAGATTATTTTTCCCATGTTGTGCCCTCGCGTTTCACTGCGTCTGTCAATAGTACAGCTTCCGGTATTCTGCCGGCTTCACACCGACAACCTTCATAAACTGCTGACTGAAATATTTGGCATCCTTATACCCGACACTTTCGCCGATTTCATACACCGGAATCTTCGTGTCCCGGAGCATCTGCTTTGCTTTCTCCATCCGGATTCCAAGCAGGTAGTTCGAGAAGTTCTCACCAGTTTCTTTCTTAAACAATTCTGAGAAATAATTCGTATTGAAGCCGATGGTTGCGGCTACATCCTCCAGCGTGATCTTCTCTGTAAAATGCTCTTTCATATAGGCGATTGCCTCCAATACCGGCTTGCGTTCGCGGTTTTCCCGTTCACTACGGCTCTCTTTGATCAATTGCTGCACCTGACGGATCACATAGTCTCTCAAATCCGCAACTGTCGACAGATTCTCCAACACCTCCTGCTGCACATCCACATCAAATGTATCTGCTATTTCCAGAATGTCATAAGTACTGCGGAGCAGCCACAATCCCATTGCATAAAATTCGCTTGCAAAAAGTGCCTTATCGCTTGCCAGCCGGAAGCATTTGTGAATCTGGTACTGACAGGCATCCGGTTGCATTGTCTCAACCGCTTTTGCGAATTCCTCATATTCATTCTGAAAGTCCTTTGGCGAAAATAGAGTGTGCGGCTCCTGACAATATTCGATCCGTCTGCCGTTTCCCTTGAAGAGCCGGCTGGCAGCCGCCTCTTTGCTCATCTCAATCGCAGTACTGATCTGCTCGAAGCTCTCGACTTCACTGCTCACCCCGACAGTAATCCTGTAATGCTGGAAGTTCTCCAGATAATCGCTCAGCTCATTGAAAAAATCCGTAATCCGGTTGTCGATATTCTCCTGCTCCGTCTGGAAATAATTTAACAGCACCTGCACGGAATGATTCGACTGCACGGCCGCAATCAGATCGATGGTGCATGCCGAAAATGCATCCTCTGCCTTCTGCATGATCTTGCGGAGAACAAACTGCATCTGCTGTGTATTCTCTGCGACATCAATATCCCGGTCAAGCTTGAAGGTTAATCCCCGGAAGCACTTGTTCTCAAGCTGAAGTCCAAACTCCGTATTCGCGGCATCAATATTTTCCTGCTTCTGGCTTAGTATCTGTCTGAGAAATTCTTTGTGGCGCAGATATTTACTATCCTCCAGTTTTTTCTCTATCTGATCTACCTGTTGCTGCTTATCCTCACGTTGTTCTTCTTCCGCGACAATCTTTTGCAGCTGCCTGTTCAGCTCATCCTCATCGATTGGCTTGAGCAGATAATCTTCCACGCCATATTTCAACGCTTTTTGCGCATAGTCAAAGTATTTATATCCACTGACAACTATAAAATGGCATTTCACGCCCTGCTCGGATGCCTTCTGGATCATTTCCAGTCCCGTCAATACCGGCATCCGGATATCCGTGATCACAATATCCGGCGATTCGGACAGGATCTTTTCATACGCCGTCTGCCCGTCTGTCACAAGTCCAATACAGGTCAGTCCAAGCCGATCCCACTGTATCAATCGTTTCACAAGCTGTCCCACTTTTACCTCATCATCTGCAATTAATACCTTTCGCATTCTGTTCATGTTACTCACCTCTGTATGTACTATCTTGTACCAACTGCTTGTTATTCAAAAAGAGCCTGGTAGTTTTCCCCCCAGACTCTGTGTATTTCTTTACTGTACACTAAACGTATACATCGTGTTACTCTGTAAACTCAGTGAATTCTCAAATGCTTTCCGTGTCACCTTCACTTCTGCACCAAGCACCGGATCGTAATACCGAATATGTGTCGAATTGTAGCTGATGACAAGCACATACCGCCCATCATCGATGCAGGCTGCAAACGGAATATCCCGATCCAGGAAATACAGCGCCGTCGACAAACTGATACCGGAGATATTGATACCGACACCATTCGTGTAATCCTCAAATACCTTCTCAAAAGTACCACAGTTTATCGCATCTGTAAGCTCCAGTGTACCTCCCGCATACTGTGCACACATATACGCACAGGTAAGCAGCGACTGATTTGCATCCGGATTCGGTGTCTCTTTGATCTCATCTGCGACTGTATTATAGCTGTCCGCTGCCAGACAGCGATAGATCGTATTTCCGTTGCTGTCCACAACAAGTCCTGCCTCGTCATCGACCACCCGCGTGATTGCGCTTCCGGCAGTTTCGTACTCGCCGATGTAGCCCGCATTGTCAAACACATAATACGCACCGTCACGTGTCTTCGTCTGCACCTGCATATCCTTGTAAGCCTCTGCTCTTCCGTATTTTGTCTTCCGGTAGCTTGCAGTATCCGACAGATAGAAATTCGATGGGAATACAATATCTAAGATATTCCATGCATAGCTGTCATATGTCGTATCCGTCGTGATCATCTTATTATTTTCCTCTTTCTTGTAGGAAATATAATCCTGATCGATTTCTTCAAAGAACTGGTTCTGTTTGCGTGCACGCGTCAGATAAATGGTATCATCCCCAACCGATGCATTCATGATATACACCCCATCCTTCGTGTAATCTTTCTTCTGTTCACCATTATCGCTCATGATAAACAACTCATACAATGGCGGGATTGCCTGTCCATCGGAAGTCATAATTACATCTGCACTATGCGCACAGCCATAGATCAGATCATTTTCCACAAATCCAAGTGCCAGCAGCAGATCACCAGTTGCACAGGTTTTCTCATACGTTTCACCTGTCTCAAAATTCTGTATCGTGATTGCTGTGACATTTTCATCCTCGGCAGCATTCGGATAAGCAACCAGCTTCCGGTTCGCAGACACAAGGTATTTGGCAGAAGGAATTCCCTCGACAATCGCAGTCTGCGTCATATCAGCAAGGGATACCTCATACAACGTTTCATCAAGCAGATAGTAGAATTTATTCGTCTGCGCGTTGTAATAGGTAAATCGTCCGGTCTCCTTCTTCATGATGTCATAGCTCTCATCACATTCCACGAAGAACAGCTCCTGTGTCGTCATGTCTTCCGCCGAATAATAATACAGCGACATACCGTTTTTGCCTTCATGTTCGCCACGATTCATATATCCGTACACAACAAAGTAGATATTTCCATCCGCATCCATATCCGCAATATTGATATCCAGATTCGTGTTGAGTGTCCGGGCATCCGAGAAGCTGTCCTGCGGATAGCTGAATATATTCGTAAGCGAGCTGTCATTGTACTTGTACATCCAGAGTTGTCCAAGACGCACAAACGCTAAAATCCCATAGTCCTCAGATGTCACATATTCTGCTGGCTCATTTGTCACGCCCATGCTGATACTATTCCGGTCCTTGCTAATGTAACCACTGTCAAAAAAGCTTTCCTGATACCGGTCGAAAGCAAGCAGCTTCACCGTCTCCGAACTCCGGTTATAGGTGACATTGTAGTATTCGTCGACCTGATAATAATGACTCTTCTTGTCATTCATGGATTCCACCACATAGGACATGTGAATCACAGCATATTCCTTGTCGATTTCCGTGATCGTCGGCGTCACGCCCGTCACAACCACAGGTGTCAGCCCGCCCCAAGTGATCTGCTCATAGGTTGCATTCAGATCGACATGTGCCAGACTTGACGTTGTTCCTGCCTTGTCCGTCTTCAGGTTATCAAATACAACATTGCCCTCGGACTCATTGACTTCCTTAATAAACGTCGTGTCATGGAAGTTTGTTGCAAAATCCACGATTGCCTTGGCATGCTGTTCCGCCAGATTTACCACACGGTTATAGTATCGCACCTCCGTACCATCTGCCGCCGTAATGATAAATACAAATACATACTCCCGGTTTTGCTGCATGTCCATCCGGAAATTCACATCATATTTCTTACGCCCATTCTCAACACTTCCAGAAACCGCTTCACCGCGTTCTACCAGTGAATCGCCTGCAATACTTCGCAGCTCATAGGTAAATGTCTCGCCATATTTCGCCTCATTATCAACAAGCACCGTCACACCATGATTACTGTTTAGTGGCACAATCCCATCCCGCATCAGGCTCGTCGACATCGTCTGCGTATATCCACAGGTCCGGTTAATAACCTTACCCTCGAATTCAAGATAGACATATGGAAGTGTCGGCTCGTCCAATTCGCTGGATACACGATCCAAGCCTCTGTTATTGAATTGATTTACCAGAAAGGCTGTGCCCACTGCAACCGCAATGAACACAAACGCCTTTATCAAAAACCGTTTCATAGTTAGAAATATTTTCTCCTTTTACGATATCTGCACCGACGAATATAAAATTCATGGCAGACCATAATCTCAATCATATGAAGCAATGTTTCGTCCGCATCCTTATAGCAGATCTTCTCATAAATCTTCTTCGCAATTGAAAACATCGCTACCTTGTCTGGATAAACTGCAAACATAGGACTTCCTTCATATTCCAGCCGGTCGCAGGCATCCTCCACCATAACCAGTATCAGCTTTGCCCGCATCGGATACATCGCACGCAAATATGCCCGGTCTTCCTCTAACTCCTGCTCATCCACAACCATGAGTTCCGGAGTGCGAAACTTATGCACATACATCTCATCGATTTCTTTCATGGAATCCTCTCACATAAAATGACATAAATAGACAATCAGTTTTTGGCTGATTGTCTATCTGTTTTTCTTATTTTATGCTTTGAAATCCTGTTTTGTGCGTCCGAATCCGTATCTCCTACTCATCACCAAAGGAAATACCAAGACGCTTTGCATACTTGACAACACTATCGTCCGGGGATACATATTTGAGCTTTCCTGCAGACTCTTCCATCGGAATTGCTGTCACTTCATTGTTACGCATAACAACAAGCTTGCCGAAATCTTTATTCTTGATCAGCTCGACTGCCTCTGCACCAAACAGGCTGGAAATCACACGATCATATGGATCCGGGCTTCCGCCTCGCTGTGTATGTCCCGGAACTGTCACACGGATGTCCATACCGGAATATTCCTTGATCTTATCTGCAACTTCATAAGCGACAGATGGATATTTCGCAGCTGCGGCTGCTACGGCTGCCTTACGCTCCTTCTTTGGAAGTGCTGCGACTTCTTTCGAGATTGCACCCTCTGCAACAGCAAGAATCGAGAATCCCTTGCCCTGCTTGGTTCTTCTGTCAAGTGCCTCACATACCTTGGCGATATCATATGGAATTTCCGGAATCAGGATGATGTCTGCACCGGATGCGATACCCGCATGCAATGTAATCCAGCCTACCTTATGTCCCATAACTTCTACGATAAATACACGGTTGTGTGAGCATGCAGTTGTATGGATGCAGTCGATTGCCTGTGTTGCAACATCGACCGCACTCTGAAATCCGAATGTCATATCGGTGCCCCAGATATCATTGTCGATTGTCTTTGGAAGTCCAATCACATTCAGTCCTTCCTGAGACAGACGGTTTGCTGTCTTCTGGGAACCATTTCCACCGAGAACAACCAGTGCATCAAGCTTCAGTTTGTTGTAATTTTTCTTCATTTCCTCAACTTTGTTGAGTCCTTCCGGTGTCGGCTCATCGATCAGCTTGAACGGCTGACGGGAACTGCCAAGGATCGTGCCACCCTTTGTCAGAATTCCAGAGAAATCTGACGGCTTCATCTTTACATAATTGCCATAAATCAATCCCTTGTAGCCTTCTAAAAAACCATATACTTCCACGTCTTCAAACGTATTATACAGTCCCTTTGCCACACCACGCATCGTCGCATTTAAGGCCTGGCAGTCACCGCCACTTGTCAACATTCCGATTCTCTTCATACTGTAACCTCCTTAATTTATGTGTCTCCTCTACAACAAAGTTCTTCCTTCCAATGCCCGAAGTAACGTCACTTCATCAATACATTCCAGATCGCCGCCGACCGGAACGCCACTTGCAATTCTTGTGACCTTGATTCCAGATGGCTTGACCAGCTTGGATATATACATCGCAGTCGCTTCGCCCTCCACACTGGAATTTGTTGCAATAATCAACTCTTCTACATCTTCCTGCTCCAACCGCAGGATCAGTTCCTTCAACCGGATATCTCCGGTTCCAATTCCCATCGCCGGGTTGATCACACCATTTAATACATGGTAGACGCCCTGATACTGTCCCACACGCTCATATGCTGCCAGGTCTCGTGGAGTCTCGACAACCATGATCAGCTTATGGTTCCGCTTCGGCGATGCACACACCGGACACAGCTCCTGATCAGTAATCGTATAACAGGATTTGCAGTACCGGATATTCTTCTTTGCATCTGTGATTGCTGCCGACAGGCTTTCCACCTGTTCTTCCGGCATATTGATAATATGGAACGCCAGCCGCTGTGCGGTCTTTCCACCGATGCCGGGAAGTCTTCCGAGTTCACCGATCAGCCGGTTTACTTTCTCTCCATAAATATCCATTAGAACGGCAAACCTCCGCCTAATCCACCGGTGATCTTACCCATGGAATTCTTCTGATCCTCATCCTGCATACGGATGGCTTCGTTCATAGCAGCCATGATCAGATCCTCGAGCATCTCGATATCGTCCTTGTCGACAACTTCCTCGTCGAGATGAACTTCTGTTACTTCCTTCTTGCCATTGATCTTTACCTTGACAACACCACCGCCGGCAGTTGCCTCATATTCTTTTTCTTCGAGTGCTTTGGTGGTCTCTTCCATCTGCTTCTGCATCTTCTGTGCCTGCTTCATCAGATTGTTCATATTTCCTGGCATCATGCCCATTCCACCATATCCACCTCTTTTTGCCATCTTTATATCCTCCTGATTTCTTATTCTTATATTCATACACGGTTTCCCATGCGTACTACCTTTTTATATGATTTGGACTCGCCAGATTAAAAGCTTACTCATGCATTTCGATGTCATCAAATACAATCCGGCTCAAATCCCAGTCCTTCTGCAGTTCGTGTACTTCTTCCCTGCCATCAATCTTGCGGAATGTCACACGTACCTTGCACTGTGCCATATTGGTCAGCTGCTCGCTCAGTTCATCGAGCTTGTCCTGATTCGCGAAATACGAAATCGCCAGATCGTTGTCTGGTGTATCCGCTACAACGAGTTCCAGCGCGCCAGATTCTCTTCCGGCAACCAGTGATGCCTGTCTGTAATAATGCTGCACCAGTCTCGGTCCGCGCTTGCCAATCGTCTTCCACGCTTTCGCAATCAGAAGCAGATCCTCGTATTCTGCCTGCGGATATTTGTCACGCAGATTCTGCTTGATGTGCTCGGATGAATCACCTGTTTGTGGTGCAACTGCCTGCTGCACTGTCCCTGCGCCTTCCGTTGCCGGCGGTGCAACTGCCATCACAACCGGATGTGCCTGCTGCTCTTTGAGCAGTTCCTTCGTCTCTGCAAGCTGCTGCTCCAGTGACTCGATTCGTGCCTGAATTCCTTCGATATCGTAACGCATCTCCGTCTTACAAAGCTTAATGATCGCGATTTCCAGCATCACACGCTTGGATGTCGTATATGCGATCTTCGCTGCGGCTTCCTGTAAAACATAGATTGCATGCATCATCCAGTCCTGTGTCATATCGCTTGTGAGTGCAACCATGCGCTGTTTTGTCTCCGCTGTCACATCGATCGTCATATCCGGGTCGATCGACAGCACCAGTATATTCCGGATAAATGCAGTAAATTCATTGACCAGCTGCAACAGATCCTTGCCCTGCCAGATTGCTTCATCTATGATCTTCAATGCACCAACCAGATCTTTTTCTTTCAGACATTCAAACAACTGAATGTAAACTTCCACATCCACGGCACCAATTGCCGCGAGTACTTTATCTAATGTCAGTTCCTCACCCAGATGGTAGGAAATACACTGTTCCAAAATACTTAAACCGTCTCGCATCGAACCATCTGCGGCACGTGCCACATATTCGACCGCTTCTCTTGTCGCTGAGATTCCTTCCCGGTCGAGAAGCTCCTGCAGACGATCTGCAATTATCTCCAACGGAATCCGGTGGAAATCATATCGCTGGCAACGCGATAAAATTGTCGCCGGGATCTTATGTGATTCCGTGGTTGCCAAAATAAAAATTACATACGATGGTGGTTCCTCCAGTGTCTTTAACAACGCATTGTACGCTGCGTCACGGAGCATATGCACCTCGTCGATGATATAGACCAGATACTTACCAGTTGACGGTGAGTAATTCACCGAATCCGTGATCTGTCTGATATTATCCACACCATTATTACTTGCGGCATCAACTTCGATTACATTCATCGCCGCACCTGCAGCAATCGCCTTGCAGCTGGCACATTCATTACACGGACTTCCGTTGATCGGATGCTCACAATTGACTGCCTTTGCCATCAGCTTCGCCGTCGTTGTTTTACCGGTACCTCTGGTTCCGCAGAACAGATACGCATGTCCCACGCGGTCATGCACAATCTGATTTCGGATCGTCGTCACAATATGTTCTTGTCCTTTGATCTCCTCGAACGCGTCCGGTCTCCACTTCCGGTACAATGCCATGTACGACATAAACTGCCTCCAACTCTATATATGGAAAATCTGATCCAGCATCCGAAGGGTCTTGAAGTTGCCCTTTGCCGTTATCTCGCCGGACATAAAGCCTTTCTGGAAGCTATTTTTGCCAGCCAAAATATTACGCAGCATCGTGCTTGATGCTTTCAGCTTCACATCGGCTTCCACATCCGCGCCATACTCACACTGTAAGACTTTCCCTACATGTATCACTAAATTCTTCCCCATATCCGGTACTATGATCACATAGCTTGCCGCAAATCCGGTCTCCGGATGGAAATTCTCATAAAATCCTTCGATAATATCGTCCTCGTAGACACTTGGTGGTTCTGGTGCCTCTTCCTCATCTCCAAGCATCTGCTTGAACATTGCAGCGAGTTCCTCAATATCCTCTTTCTGCTTCTTCACATAGCCATCATCTGCCACAAACTTGGAAAGCTGCTCACTCTCCTGTGGTGTCAGATTGATATTGTTCTGCTTGATCAGAGTGTTCTTTACCGCAGTGTTACTCGTCGGCAGTTTCCTTGTCTTCTTATTGATCAGGCGGTAAAAATCCTCTGCTTTTTTCTCAATCAGATTCAAATACTGGCTTTCCTGCTCCAGCACATCCGTCGAATCCACATACGTTGCGATTCCCGGCTCTGAAATGCCACCCAGCACATCCCATGCCTTTCGCAATGACAGCTCTGCATCCTGTTCTCCATACGCCGTTGCAACGACAACCGGCATCATATAGAGTGACGCGATCTTCTCCTTGTCACCATACAGCCAGCACATATCCAGAAACTGCTGCATATAGCCGCCAATGCCAAACCATTCCAGACTCGCTGCCAGAATCACGCCATCGCAATCCTTCAACGTATTCGGAAGTGTTGCAATCCCCGACTTATCTTCATACATATTATATCTTGTGACTTCTACCCGAAGCTCCTGCAGAACCTGAATGATTTTCTCCACTACAAAGAGTGTTGGATCCTCCAGCAATCCCCGGCCTCCGTAATACACATTTACCTTCACCGTAACACCTCATGTATTCACTGCCATTTTTTCTTTCGCATGCTACAAAAACGCACACTATTACTATACCAAAAACAGGGGGTAAATACAATAATTGCGAGGAAAAAATCCAAGCAAACAAAAAACAGCACTAACTGGAATTAATGCTGTTTATAACTGTTTCAGTTTTTCTTCACAATTTTCAACTCATATCCCAATGAATCTAAAATACAACAGAACATTTTTAATGATGGAGAATTCTCTTTTTTCTCAATCCTCGAAATCACCTGTTGTCTATTTCCAATCGTTCTTGCCAACTGTGTCTGTGATATCCCCTTTTGTTTCCTCAATTCAATCATCTCTGCAATCAGTCGATATTCATCCTCGCTCTTTTTCCACGTATTATAAAATTCCTCGGAATTATTTTTCTTCTCCTGTATTATTTCTTGAATATTAATTTCTGCAAATGCCATATTACTTCCTCCTACACAATTTTTCCTCCGGGAATAAACCTCATACACTTTTTTATCCCATCGTTTCGATAATACTTTTTCAAATTCACCTTTTTCCATATATGCCAATACTGCCAATCCATCTACCTGTTCTTCTATTGTCAACGCATTTATATACTCCATAATTAAATCTTTCCCAGAGCTTGATAAATATGTATGTATTTTCATATCTTCTCCTTATTTTACAATCAATAAGTTGTATTTGTCAATATATCAATGTTCTTACGCAACAAAAAACTCCTCATTTGCCAGTCCAACCACATCGCCCTTTTCCAGCTTCTGTTCTGTCATCGCCGGGATACGCTTCGTATTGATATACGTTCCATTGGTAGAGTTCTGATCCTCGATATACAGTCCATCCGGACGGCAGAACAACCGGACATGCACACGACTGATTTGTGTCGTGGCAACACGATAATCGGACGCCTTATCCCTGCCTATGGTAAACGACGCCTTATCCATCGGAATACGGAACGATTCCAGAGCGCCATTCGTCAGTGGTACCAGCTTCATATCTGGAATTCGACTATCTTGTACAGATTTTTCCGACAGTCCCATCGGAACATCCACGCTGTGCACAGCCTGTTCCGCCTGTCTGCTGTATCCCTGTACAGGCGCATCCTCCAATGTTTCATCTCCCTGCACCTGCCTGCCATATTCCTGCATCGCTGACTCAGATTCCTGTCCATCTTCCTTGTCGCGCGCTGTCATGATTGCAAGAATAATCAGCGTTAAAAGCCAGACAATTCCAAAGATTGCAGTTCCCGTTGTCCCATCAAAAAACAGATATTTAATAATCAGTGCCAGCGCGGCGCCTCCTGCCAACGCATACAGCAAAAAGCGTTTTGAAAATATTGCATCTATGTCCGCACGCGCTACTTTTTGTTCAAGCGTCACTGCTTCTTCCGCAAATTCATTTTCTTCGCTGCTGTTTGGTTTCTGCATGGACGTTTTCTCACCCTGCTTCCGACATCTTCCATCTGTATCCGTTCCAGCATTCAACAATGCGAGAAAATCTGTCATATCACTCCATTCATCCGTCAACACCCGGTGACATTCATACAAAAACAGTTCTCCCGCACGATCTTCATGGGAAAACCGCGGCATCAGATATTCCAGAAATGCGGTAAGCTGTTCCTTCAATGGCTTTTGATAGCCTGGCACACAGAGCATCCGAATCTCGTTTTTCTCCTTTTGCATGAACAAATACTCCACGCGGATAACCAGATCCGATGCATCGAGCAAATATGCTTCCAATGCGTCCGCCTGCTGCATGATCTGATTCAAAACTTTCTTTAACTGTGTCCCATTCATTGTCTTTTGCTGCAAATATGCCTGTAAACCATAGCAATCCTTCGTATTGTGCGACAGCCATACCTCCGCATCCGTACAGATCATGGAAGAAGGAAGTATGTAAGGCAGTTCATTTTCCACAAGCATCCGGACCTGATACATCCTTCCGTGTTCTTCGAGTTCCTGCATCGTTCCAACCTTCGCATCCATATAATGATAGATTCCTTTATTCCCAAACAATATTTCCATACACCTGCCACCTTCTCAGCCGATTACTGCATACATCCACTTCTGTGATACATACATGCCCTTCTTTTTCATACCGATAATTTCCATCCGAGATAACAGCCTGCCCTGCATCACGCGTCTCGGCATTTTTCATTTCTTCCAGCTGTTCACGCAATCCAGCCCCTTCCTGATAAGTATAAATTACACTGTATCCCTCCTGTTGTACCAGACCATCCCTAACGGTATCCAAAAACAGGAATATTACCATGACCACTATGCCAAATATAATCGGCATGATCAGACTCATCTCTACCACAGAGCTTCCTTTGTTTCCCATCTCTTCACCCTCCTTGTTTCTCTTCTTTTAATTTCCTGCACCGCAACGGGAACATGCCGCAAGCCCGGTTACCTCGCTTTTCTTCTTCCGGTACACCGTCCGTTTCAACCCGCTGCACGTCAGACTGCTATGGTAACGGTCTCCCTCATTTGTCACATAAACCTGTCTTCCCTGCACATCCTTCCCGCAAAACGCACACATATCATATCCATTATGTTTTGCCTGTTCCAACGTACTTGCCTGAATCTGCAAGGTTAGATAACTGCATCTGCGTGTCATGTGATACACTGCCTGATTGTCCGTCACATATACATATGCATCCTCCGCACGTACCGCATCCGTCTCTGTATCTTCCCTCGCAGCCCCTGTATATGCCCGTTTTCGGATTGTAAACGATCGTGTGCCCAGATGTTCCATCGCGTAACTTACCCGGAGCACAATATATTCCTCGCCAATCTCACTTCCGAGAAACTGTACACCAGAGACTCCATGCTTTACATACCGTTCCACTGTTTCTTTTTCATCTGCATACTTTGGAAACCGCAAATATGCAACCGCCGTATCTGCTGCCCCAAGATATGCAATTTCTGCCATATACTCTGCTGTTTCTGCCGCTGCCTCGTAGACCTGTGCCTCTGCAAGCACACTCTGAGCCATCCAAAACAACGATACCATCGCCAGCAGGAACACCGACATCACAAGCGTTGCTTCCAGTGATGCACTTCCCTGATTTCTTATTTTACCCATAACACACCTCTTTCCTATTGCTTTCCGAGAACTCCTCAGGATAGACAAGAAAGTTTTCAATTATTGCTTTGGCCAGCACCCGGAGAGGTTTTTTATAGTTTCAACCGTCCTGAGAAATCCCCGGAAAACAATACGAAAGAGTCTTTCATCTTTTAATACGCTGCGCTTTGGTGATATTGAAACCGATGTCCACCAAAGGTACTTTCAAAGTCTGCTTCCAGTCCAACTGCGGCATGCAATATCCGAAATTCCTTCTCCTCCTGCATCGTATTGATCTGCATCAGATCCAGCATCCGCGCCGTCGCACCGTCGATATTCATCGCCTGTAAAATTGACAGATACGCCTGATAATCCAGTCCGTTTTCTGCATCCTCCGTCTCCTTCGACAAGCTTTCACTGATATGCTCAATATCCGTGATCCAATTATCCGCATTTTTCATAAAAGGAGCCTTTTTTCCATCGAACAAAATCCTCACATCTGCTATTGACTCAATATATGCCCAGCAGCCCGCCAAAAAATATTTGAGGGCCGGAATCAGATATGGCGCAGCTCCCGCAATACTTGTTGCCAGTTCCGTCAATGTCTGCATCTTATCCGGTTGCCGGATCAATCCGATATAATTGATCGGATAGCGGATTCCAATCATCCGATGCGCCACCGATTTTAAATTCTCATAGTCTGAAGACTTTCCTGCAATCAGATACTCCTGTTCATAAGCAAGCACTGCTGTATCATTTTTCTCTTCCCTGTACGAATTAAACACCTGACCGATGTAGGCAAGCTGTATTCCCGTGTCCGTCAATGAATCCTGCCACGAGCCAAGCGCCGTCAATCCCTCCAGCAAAGGAACCATACTGTCAAAATCCCGATCCACTTCTTTGTAATCAGAGAAAAATCCTATCAATCGCAGACTTGGTGCATCCACCAACGATATGGTTGCATCAGAAACGGTCTTGTCTTCCGGTAACACCAGATTCAAAATAATACTGCTGGATAACTTCTTTGTATAATCACGCGGATCATCCACATCTGGCTGTATCGTTGGATTTTCTTCGTCCATATTTTCTGAACCCACCACACCTGCATCCGATGTATCATCTACATCAGCTACATCCATTCCATCTGTTTTCACTTCCGCCGTCTCCATATCCTCTTTCACTTCCTCTGGCAATGTTCCATCCTGTCCGCCTGTTTTTTCTTTCATCTGATCCACGCCCATCTGCACACCTTTTTCTGCTGCTGCGTAAACCATATATTCCTGCATCTGTTTTTTAAGCGGCGCATATGACTGGTCTGTGAGCATTGTCATATCCGTGATTGATGCCCGCACATCCGTGTACTCCGTGCCAAGTTTTTCCGCATATGCCTGTTCCAGCCATTCCTCCAGATAACCCTCGCCCTTTCCGCCCGCAGTCTTATCAAAAAGGAGAATATGATAATGCTCAAATATGTAGCTGTTGTAGCAGGCTTTGATATCCGACATGGAAAGGCGGGTTGCAATCACATTTTTTGATTTAGCAGCACTCAATATCACCACCTGTATTACAAGTGTGATCAATACAAGCATTACAGCTGTCATCATACTGATGAATACAACAATTCTTCCTTTGTTGTTCATATTCTCCTCCTGTCTTTGTTTTCTACGAATATACTTTCTTCGCATCCTTGTTAATGGTTGTCCAGATTGTCTCGACCAATGCAGAAATCTGTTCTTTGAAAATGAGGACCATCGCAACCAATACGACGATGATCAATATAACCTCGACGACGCCCATGCCGTCCTCCTCCTGCATAAACCGTTTCCATGCACCCATACGTTTCACATCCCTTCTATCCTCTACAATCCGACCCACGCCGGATATACGATCATTACCATAACAAGAACCAACAGCAGGATCATGGGAAATAACAGCTTTGTTGATGCCTCCTCTCCTTTTTTCTTTGCAAGCTCCCGGCGTTTTTCCAACACCTGCTGCATCTCCTGCTCCATCAGATTTCTAAGATCCTTTGTTCCCATACGAATATGCTGACTGATGTGTTGCAGCAGTTGGTAATATTCCGGCAGCTCCAGCCGCCGACCAAGCTGCTCATACACCCAGCTCTCCTCACTTCCAGTGTCAAGCTGATGCATCGCATATTCCAGCTCTCTTCTTAACAACCAATCTTTTTCCATTTCTGATAGAATCTGCCGAATTCCTGTCTGCACCGTCATTCCCGATCCAAGCAGCAGCCACAGGCGATTTACAAAAGACGGATATTGTTCCATTAGCACATTGTTTCTTTTTTTCCGTTCTTCTTTCCATTTTGCATACAGCCAGACCGGCAAAGCCGCCGCCAGCACAATGCCAAATATCACCCATGTCATTGCCTGTCCATGTTCTTGTTTCTGTAACGAAATGCCTACTTCCCCGAGCTGCTCCGGCAAAACCAGTGCCTCATCGGTTCTTGTCTCCTGTTCCAACTGAAAAAGTGCGTCTTCTACCCGTTCTATCGCATCTTTCCTACGCATATCCTTCACCACAGATACCGGAAAGCTATGTTCTATCGTATATGTCCGATACGATACCTCTACCGTCAGCAGCACGATCACCGTCTCTGTCACTTCCTCCAAGTCTACCTTTCCATAAGAGGAAAGCACTGCGGGATTGTCTGATCTCCACGCATAGGTAAATACCCCTGTTGCATCCTCCCCTGGTAAATTCAGAGAACGGCTTACATGCTCCAGATCCGGATTGTCACCTAATATTTCCGATTCCAACTCCGTAATCCGCTGTTGTGCCTGCTGATAGAATTCTTCCTCCGTGTATTCTCTTGGTTCGATTTCCATCGTATATGTATATTCTTTGTCATCGACCGACAGCCGGATATCTTCCGTTTTCACTTTGCCGTCATAATTTGTCCGTTTCACAACTTGTGTGTCCACTCTTTCTGACTGCTGCATGCTTTTAAACAGTAGTCCCTCCGCGATACAAGTACTTGCAAACAGGATTGCAATGGTTGTCCAGACCAGTTGCTTTACACGCGTTCGAACAAGCGTCTGCGCCTCCCGCCGCGTCAACACCCGCAATGCCTGCACTTCCTCCCGGATATGTTTCAGCCCTTTGATATCTCCATCTTTGTATTTACTGAAATGGATTCTCGATAAGATTGCCAAACAGGCAAGTGCTGCCTGTATTCCTATGCATAACTCCATTTTTTACACCTCGATTCTTATTATTTTTTCAATCCACCACGCGCACAAACCAATGCCCGCCAACGAGACGCCCATCCAAAGTCTCCCGGTCGCAGTAGTGTAAAGCACCTGCATATAAGACGCATTTGTCATACGCAGAAACAACACAATTCCAAATGGAACAAACAGCATAATGCGTCCTTCTAATTTCTTCGCAGCCAGCACCGTCTGAATCTCCAGTTCCACCAGCTCAGACTCCTGCATTTGTCGCACCATCTGGCGAATCAGATACGGGATATTGCCGCCATAGCGTTTTGCAGCCTCAATCATAGCTGCCAGTTCCCGGATTTCATCCACGCCGCTTCGATCTGCAAGTGCCATCAGGAGCTGTTCGATCCGCTTATGACAAGCAATACCATTCGTCAAAATCTGTAGTTCCGCTTCCATCAACGGGAACTCCCCCGCGCTCGTCCGGTATGTCTGTACAAACGCATTTTCCAACGAATACCCGGCACTGATACTTCCTGACACCAGCGTCATCACTTCCCGGAATTCTGTTTTCAGCTGCCGCGTCCGCTTTTGCAGACAACCCTGACGGAGCCGTTTTTGCACCACGGGGATACATATGGGAATCAACAGACATCCCCACCACGCATCAAAAAATAAATATCCTGCACTACCTCCAACCGCACAGCTTAGCAGAATCACGATCATCCAAAACCTGATATCCGCTCTATACACCCGGTAATCCACAAACCACCTCCTCAAAAATCTCCATCATCCCTGCACTCTGCATCTTCTCCAGATGCAGTAGGTCATTTACCTTCCGAAGCACGCCCTGCACCTTTCCGTTTCGCACGCCCGTCTCCTGAAACTCAAACAATGTGTTTAATCTGATTTCTCCATGTTCCATACCTTTTACCTCACATATCTCTACTACCTTTCGGGTTTTGTCCCGCAGCCGGCTCACATGAATGACAATATCCACCGCTGATGCAATCTGCCTGCGCACGGCAGGAAGCGGAATCTCCATTCCCATCAGCACCATCGTTTCCAATCGTGCCAGCATGTCCTCCGCCGAATTTGCATGTCCGGTCGACAGCGACCCATCATGTCCGGTTCCCATTGCAGAAAGCATATCGATTGCCGCCGCGTCCCGCACCTCACCCACAATGATCCGATCCGGGCGGAGCCGGAGACTCGCCTTAATCAAATCCCGAATTGTGATCTCGTTTTCGCCCTCCAGATTCGCCGTGCGTGCCTCCAGCCGAACCAGATTTTCCACACCGCGGATCTGTAATTCTGCCGAATCCTCAATCGTCACGATCCGCGCATCCTTTGGCACAAAATCACTGAGTGCATTCAGCATTGTCGTCTTGCCGGAACCGGTACCGCCGGAGATAAATATGTTGTACCCCGCCTGCACCAATATCCGCAGCACCGATGCAACGCCTGCATCCACACTTCCCATCGCAATCAATGCTTTCATATCAATCCGTTGTTTCGGGAACCGCCGGATCGTGATCACCGGTCCACCAAGCGACACTGGTCTTGTCACGATACATACACGCGAACCATCCATCAGCCGCGCATCCACGATTGGAGACGCTGCATTGATCCGCCGGTTACAATCCCCGACAATATGCTGAATCACTGTCTCCAGTCGTTCCTCCGACGAAAATCCCTTCTCATAGCGCCGGATCACACCATCCCGCTCTACAAAAATATCCGACTGTCCATTGACCATGATCTCCGTTACCGTCTCATCTTCCAGAAGCTCCGTCAGCACATCCAGCCGCCGAAGGCTGTTAAACAACTCCACCCGCAGACCGACCTTTTCCTTCAAAGGAACATATTGATCCTTTGTCTCTTCGAGGATGCACCGGTCGATCATCCGCGCAATCTCTGCATCCTCCACATCCCTTGTCAGATCCAGTTCTGCCGCCACACGCATTTTCAGTCGTTCCCTCAAAGATCGTAGTTCCATTCCATTACCTCACATACATGTCTGCTATCTGATCCACATCCTGTCCTTCTAACTGGACATATTGCAGATTCTCTGTTTTTTCATATTCCTGACGCAACATTTGCTCGAATACCTTCTGTTTTTTCTGGGAAACTGTATCTCGAAGCGTCGGTATCAAGATCCGGTCAAATGCGCCAAATACTGCATAACTTGCCAATGCCATACCTCCAATATCAAACACTACACCCGCATACTGTCCGCGTCTTTGAATCGCTTCCCGGAACCATCGAAGATCCTCAATCTCGATCTGCCGGATATCCCGGAAACATTCCGGCGGCGGCAGACTCGCAACCGCATTTGCCTGCAAATACTCCAGACATTCCTCATTTCTGCTTTTCATGCAATAGAGCATCCAACTTCCAATCCCATTTTCATCTAAGCATTCCGAAATGCCTTCCCAATTCACATATAGGCTGTTCCCAATCCGCTCACACAGTTTTTTGGCAAATGTCGTTTTTCCGCATCGCCCCAGCGGGGAATACACGGCATAAAACATGCCTGTTTCTGTCACACAGGGCTGATTCGCTCCAATCATCTGAAGCATCGTTTCAACCAGATGTTCCACACTCTGGTACCGAAAAAAATACTGCGTCCGCCCGATATATTCGCGGTTTGTCGTGAGCACCAGAACCGGGCAGTCCTCCGCGTCCTTCCAGTCCGCATAGCAGTCTCCAACCAGTATCAGCTCCGGTTTCTCCCGCTCCCGAAAAGCGGCATACACCGCAGGATTCGAAAATACATAAAGCTGGATCGGGATTGTTGCCCGCAAATTCAGATATTCCATTAACGCCCTTTGATATGCTGGATCAGAATCCAGCAGACACACCTTATATGCCAATCGACACACCCCCTGTCACATACGCAATATAGCCAAGCAGAATTGGTACCGACATGTGCATCCGCACACCCTCCGTCCGTTCTGCTTCTGACAAAAACGGCATTTTTCTTCGTTTCGCCAGTATAACCGCCAGCTTTCCAACTGCCAGTCCACCTGCAAATATGCAGGTATATAGAAGCACATTCCACACTTCTTTTCCCATAAATGCGCCGATCGCGCAAAACAACTTTACGTCCCCGGCACCCAATACCCGAATCCAGAACAGCCCATACAGGGTCGCAAACCCAATCAGCATGCCTTGTCCACCTGCCAGAAGTCCTTCCACGCCATGTGCATACCCCTGCAGCAGGAACCCGCAGCCAATCATACATAGGCAAAACCGGTTCGGAATTTTATACGTTCTAAGGTCCACTACGACCGCACCCAATAACCATATACCAAGTATAATGTTCCAGATTGCGCACCTCCTTTTCTGTGCAAAAACACGGTTCCAATCATGCAGTTTTCCAAATTATTCGTTCACATAGCTTATAAAATTCCTAAAAAAGGCAGAGCTTAACACACGCATAGTTATTCACAAACTCTGCAAATTCTTTGTTGGGTAATTCCATTGAAATTCGTAAAACAAATAATTGGAAAACGTTATGATTGTTACTTTTTCGACTGTGACCGAACTACGCCAGAACAACGATTCTCGACCACGAGCTGACTATACCACGGCTGGATAGATTTTGTAAAGCGTAAGTTTGGAACATTTGCGGGAGCCCGCATAAATACTAGAAAAAATGGGCAAAACTTTTTTTTATTTTGCCCATGTACCCTGTTCTCTTTTTTCGATTTTCATCTTCTGGTGAAGGGTGTTTAACACCTGTCGTTTGTTCCCCGACCAGAGCGGCGCGACTAAAATATTTTTCGGTCCATCGCCAGTGACACGATGAATCACAATATCCTCCGGAATCACTTCCAGACATTTGATAACAAGCTCAATATATTCATCCTGTGACAGCACTTCAAAGCTGCCTGCCTCATAATCCCCGCACAGATCCGTGCCTCGCAGCACATGCAGCAGCTGCAGCTTGATTCCAAAAGGTTTTGCCTGCTGTCCACACACATACCGCACCGTCGCAAGCATATCATCTTCCGTCTCGCCCGGCAGCCCTAAGATCACATGCGTAATATACGGAATATCAATATCCGCAAGTGCATGAATGGCTGCCTCATAAGTAGAAAGCGGATATCCCCGGCGGATATATTCTGCTGTTGCTTCATGCATCGTCTGCAGTCCAAGTTCAATCCAGATGAATTTGCCACTCTCGGCATACTCCTTTTGCAGTCTTCCGAGTATCGAAATAACTGTCTCTGCATTTCCGGACTGGTTCTCCACTGCAGCCATCTCCGTTTTTTTTACAGCTACCGATACTCCCGGAATCCCCAGACAATCCGGTCTTGTCGCAATACTGATTCCAACGACCGACTCCTCTTCTAATGCTTCCCGCCAGATGCGTTCCAAGTATGCCGGATCTCCGTAGGTGTTCGTGTATGCCTGAAAATAAATGACGAACTTCTCTCCGACCTTCTTATGGAACTTCGCCATGCCCCGCTCAATCTGCCGTTTGATATCAAGCGTTTTCCGCTCCACATCGACGCAGCTTCCCCGGCGCTCATATTCCTTATGATAAACCTCTGTCGATGCCCCGCGCGAATCCCGTTTCGACCGATGCTCGTACACACAGCCATTCGCCGAAGCACCAACCACGCTCTGTCCATCCTGCCTGCCACCACCTGCGATTGGCACTGCGAAATCGCCGCTTCCGCCGGCACTACAAAAAATACACCCACGTTCGCCAAGTGTACCATCACGGTTCGGGCAGGTAAGCCCTGCGTCGACCGCAATCTTGTACACCTTCTGTCCATAGGTGTATTTCATATATGCATCCAATGAATAATACGGCTTATCCAGCCATTTTTCCTGTCTCATAATCTCTACCACTGATAATGATGCAACTGTCCTTCTGTCTCTAATCCCGGGAAATCCAACTGTCTTAACGCCTCGTACAGCACGATACCAACCGAGTTCGATAAGTTCAGGGAACGTTCGCCCGGCATCATCGGGATGCGCACACAGGTTTCCTTATTCTGAAGCAGAATCTCCTCCGGAATCCCTCTACTTTCTGCACCAAACATAATAAAGCAGTCATCTTCGTATTTCACATCGGTGTATTTCTGCTTTGATTTTGTCGTTGCCATATAGACCTTCGCGCCCGGATTCTTCGCCAGAAAGTCGTTGTAATCGTCATAGCGTGTCACATCCAAACGATCCCAGTAATCCAGTCCCGCGCGCTTTACCATCTTGTCATTTAATAAAAATCCAAGTGGCTCGATCAGATGCAGACGCACCCCCGTTGCCACGCAGGTACGTCCGATATTTCCAGTATTTGCCGGCATTTCCGGCTCATGTAATACAATGTTTAACATGTCTTTTGCTCTCTTAATCGTCCAATAAATCTCTCTAATCTTCCCATCGCCTCTTTGAGCTGCTCGATTGAGTATGCATACGAGATACGCAGGAATCCTTCGCCGCAGTCACCAAATGCCGTACCCGGCACAACTGCAAGTTCCTCTTCACGAAGCAGTCTCGTTGCGAATTCGTCACTCGTGATGCCAAACTCCTTGATGCATGGGAACACATAAAATGCGCCATGCGGCTCGAAGCACGGGAGTCCGATTTCCTCGAATTTCTTAAGCAGGAATCGGCGTCTCTGGTCATACGACTTGCACATCTTCTCGATATCTGCATCGCCATTCTTGATTGCCTCGATAGCTGCGTACTGACTGGTCGTTGGTGCACACATAATTGCAAACTGATGGATCTTCGTCATCTGATGTGCGATTACCTCCGGGGCAAGCGCATAACCAAGTCTCCATCCGGTCATCGCATATGCCTTGGAGAAACCGTTGATAACGATTGTCCGCTCCTTCATGCCCGGCAGGGATGAAATCGAGCAATGCTTCTGACCGCCATATGTAAGTTCGGAATAAATCTCATCGGAGATCACGTAAATATCCTTCTCCTGACAGATCTTTGCGATTGGCTCCAGATCTTCCTTCGTCATAACCGCACCGGTCGGGTTGCTTGGAAATGCAAGAATCAGGATCTTCGTCTTATCCGTAATCGCTGCAATCAGTTCTTCCGGTGTCAGGCGGAACTGGTTCTCATTTTTCAACTCAATTGTAACCGGCACAGCACCGATCAACTGTACACAAGGTACATACGATACATAGCAAGGCTCCGGGATAATAACCTCATCGCCCGGATCAAGCATGGCACGGAGTGCCACATCGATACCCTCACTGCCACCGACGGTCAGCAGTGCTTCGGTCTTATAATCATACAATACGTTATATTTTCTCTGATACCATTTACAGATTTCCTGACGCAGTTCGATCAATCCGGAATTCGATGTATAAAATGTCCGTCCTTTTTCCAACGAACGGATACCCTCTGATCGAACATGCCATGGTGTATCAAAATCCGGTTCACCAACACCAAGTGAGATTGCATGTGGCATCTCACTTACAATGTCAAAAAACTTCCGGATTCCAGATGGCTTAATCTGTTCTATCGTTTTTGACAATGGATTTCTCACGGTGCGATTACCAACCTTTCGTCCTGACTTGGTGTCTGGAAAATAACACCATGGTCTTTATATTTTTTCAGTACAAAATTCGTGGATGTTGCAATGACATCCTCGATGATTGCCAGCTTCTCGGATACAAAATGAGAGATTTCCCGCAATGTCTTTCCCTGAATAACAACCATAAAGTCATACGCACCTGCAATCAGGTAGACGGAATGTACTTCATCGAAATTTCTGACACGATCCGCGATCTGGTCAAATCCCGCTTCTCTCTGTGGTGTAACCTTGACCTCGATCATGGCTGTTACCATCTCCTCGCCAACCTTATCCCAGTCGATCATAGTATGGTATCCACAGATGATGCTCTCGTCTTCCATTGCCTTGATATCCGCTTCCACCGCGGCTTCATCCGCGCCGATCATCGCGGCGATATCCTTCACTGTCAGTCTGCTGTCGGTTTCGAGCAGCTTCAAAATTTCATTTCTCATCACATCTACCTCCTAATATTTAGTCGCAACCTTGAATTTACATCCCGTCCATGATACATTGATGAAAAGATGCATTTAGATTGCAGAAACAAGCAATCCAACGACCATGGCAAATACCAGTACGCCGCAGATGATTGCTGCGATTCTCTTTGTCTTCTTTTTGTTACTGAAATCAAATAACATGAATTTTTACCTCCCGAAAGGATTATTTTTATGCATTATATTACGATTATCATTTGTTGTTCTTTTCTAGCTTTATGCTTTGTTGTCTCGCGAAATGTCTCCCGGTTTAAGAAAACACACGTGCAGAGCCGCGAGAGTCTTCTCGAACGCGAATCTGAAGCAAATTCCGTACGGAAGGCGGATATCTCCACCCTTCCCTATATCGAAATCCCTCTGGATACGCTTCCAGTTGATACACTCTCCGCATGCGGTCATTCCGGGCTTGCGGACGAACTGTATGCACTGGCGGGCAAAAAAATCTTAAATCTCTCTATGTATACGAATACGGATTTAAAGATGACGTATGGTCCTGCCAACTTAGATACGTTGTCTGCCTGCGATGACGCCTACGCCGATCTGATCCTGCTTCTGAACAAGATCGGCAAAACATTACTCGAAGCAAATGACGTTTCCAGCGCCGAGCAGTTTCTATCTTATGCAGTCTCTATCGGCTCTGACATTACCGCCAGCTACACGATGCTTGCAACCATCTATGCGGACAAACACGACACAGACCATCTGGATGAACTAATCCGTAAAGCAGAGTCCATCACCTCTCTGTCCGGCAAGACAATTCAAATTAAGCTTCATTCTATCAAATCCGGGCTAAAATAGCAATCATGCTTTTCCTGACAGATAATTCATGAACTGCTGTGCCGTACGACCGGATACACCGCCATGGGAAAGTTCCCATTTGTTTGCTTCTGCTAAGAGCTCCTGCTCGGTCAGTCCGATCTCCGGATGCTTCTTTGCCAGTCCAAGCACGATATCGTTAAACTCATTTCTCGATGGACGGGAGTAACTGATCGTCACGCCGAAACGATTGACGAGAGAAAGCTTCTCCTGCATCGTATCGGAACGATGCATACCGTTATCTGTCTCCACATCATCACGGTCATTCCATGTCTCTTTAATCAAATGTCTACGATTTGAGGTTGCATAGATCAGTACATTATCCGGCTTTGTCTCAAGTCCACCCTCAATGACCGCTTTCAGATATTTATACTCAATCTCAAATTCCTCAAAGGAAAGATCATCCATATAAATGATAAACTTATAATTCCGGTTCTTCACATGCGAGATCACAGCAGATAAGTCCTTAAACTGATGCTTGTAAATCTCAATCATACGCAGTCCCTGCTCATAATACTGGTTAATGATTGCCTTGATACTTGTGGATTTACCGGTACCACTGTCGCCAAACAACAGACAGTTATTCGCTTTCTTTCCAAGCACAAACGCCTCTGTATTATCTACAAGCTTTTTCTTCTGGATCTCATAACCAATCAGATCATCCAGCATTACCTTATCTGTATTCGTGATTGGGATAAATTCCAGTTCCTTACCCTCATCATGGCGGATACGAAATGCCTTGTTCAGACCAAACATGCCAACACCATACTGCTTGTAAAAAGCGGTCATGATAGCAAAGATCTCATCGACACTTTCCGCCTCGCTGACACGGTCGCTGATATCACGCACCTTCTCACTGACATTCTGGTTATACATCTGTTCCTTCTTCGGCAGTGACTTGTAATTCGTGATTGTTGTGAAACAGTCAATGCCAAGATCCTTCTCGATCGGTGCAAAATCAAAATGGAACAACCGCTTGAAGATTGCATAATCATTTTTTGCAAATGCATTGACTGAGCCATCTCCTGCGCCAACCTTCTCGCAGGTAAGCGTAAATGAATTCTCATTTGTGATCAGCAAAAACGCCAGATAATCCTGCCACAGATTCCGGTTGAAGCCATAGCTTGTTGCCACATCCAGAATCCGCTTGATCTGCTGGTAAATCCGTGTGACCAATTCCTCCTTGGTACTCGTCTTCTTCTCCCATGCCTCAAAAATATCCGCCATGCAATATAAGATACTATCTTGCCCTAAATCACGATATAAAACGAGTCCCGGTACCTCTTTGTACATGTTGTTACATCTCCTTGTTTTGTTTTTTACTGTCCGTTTTTTCGACTTTTGATTTCATTGCAAACAGCCGCCTGCCTGCCGATTCAAGTGGGACTACATCGTCCGGCACCTGTTTGTCATCAACATTAATCTCCCGTTTTTTTATTCTCCGGTACACGATTGACCGGAAATATGCATAAAGCACAGACACAAGCGGAATGAAGATAAACATTCCGACCACACCCATCAGGTCTCCGCCGGCAATCACAGCCAGAAGCACCCAGATCGCGGGCAGATTAATGTCTCCGCCGACAAGCTTCGGATAGATAAAATAATTCTCTATAAACTGTAAAATAAAGAACAATAACACAAACCACAGCACCTGCTTCGGGTCAACAACCAGAAGCAGAAAGCATCCGATAAAAAGTCCGATAAATGCACCAAACACCGGTATCAATGCCGTAAATGCAATCAGAACGCCAATCGTAAGCGGATATTGTATGCCCGCGATTGCCATCGCAATCATGAACATGATTCCAAGGATGATACCCTCCCGGAACTGTCCGGTAAAAAACTTGGAGAATGTCGTACTTGCTATCTTACCGAACACCATCAGCTCATCTGCCGTCTTTTCCTTGAACAACGCATAGATGACAAGCTTCGTCTGCCTGCCGAGCTTCTCTTTCTGTGCCAGAATATATGCGGAAAAAATAATCCCGATAAATATATTTATGACGGTTCCAATGATAGATGAGAAGATAGAAACCGTCGCCGACATGATCTCTCCGCCGTTATCATTGAAGAACGAGAATATCTGGTCAAAATCCGGTTCAATGCCGGCAATCTTCTCCGATATTGCCGGAACATTCTTCGTATATGCAAGTGCAAGCTCCTTCGCCCGGTTTACAAATCCGGGCAGAAGCTCTTTCACCTTTCCAACCGTATCCGCAACCTCCGGTACAACTACAAACAGCACAAGCGCTATAAAAAGCAGTGCCGCGATATACGTAAGCACCATGCTGATCGGGCGCCGGAACCGGTACAGGCGGTTTTTTTCATTCTTGAAGATTCCCTGTTCGATTCCACGCATCGGAATATTCAATACAAACGCAATCCCGCATCCAATCAAAAATGGAAGCAGCACAGAAAAAACCATACAGAAAAATCCACTTATAATATGCAGATGATTGACTACAAATATCAGAAGTACCGTAAAAGTAATAATCGCAAGTATCAATTGTACCAGATGTTTTTTGTCTTTCATTCTAATCTGCTGTATCAGTCATACAGCAAGCCTCCTTCTATTCTACCGGTTGATGCAGGCTCTCGCTGTCTTTCCCGGTGCCGCAGCTCCCTTCGGTACGAGCACAATCTGGATTCCCTCCAGACGTTTCGCCAGACCACTTGTACCACTCATCTGACCATTCTTTGCCCAATCCAACCAACCGTATGACTGCACATGTACACGATAGTAAATATCATACTGTTGTGCTGCCTGTCCGGTTAACTCAATCTGGATCGCTTCAAGCCGTTTGCCAAGTCCGCTCGTTCCACTCGTTGTTCCATTGGACACCCAATTCTGCCAGCCAAATGTCTGTACGTGTGTCTTGTAACGGACACCACCGTTTATATTTCTTCCAAGGCGAATCTGGATTGCCTCCAGACGCTTTGCCTTTCCACTTGTTCCACTCATCGTGCCATCAGCGCGCCAGTTATTCTCCCAGCCAAACGTCTGCACATGCGTTTTGTAATTGATGCTACCCGGATACGCGGATACAAACGTCTTCGACGTTGCAACGCCCGGATTTGCACCCTTTGGTACGATCACGATATTGATTGCCTCCAGACGTTTTGCCAGCCCTTCGGTTCCTGCCATCTCTCCATTCTTGGACCAATCTAACCAGCCATACGTCTGCGCATGCACACGATAATATACATCGTATTTATCCTTGTTGGCGCCGGTCAATTCAATGCAGATAGCTTCCAGACGTTTTGCCTCTCCCGTCGTTCCGCTCATCACGCCATTTTCTTTCCAGCCCTGCCAGCCGTAGCTTTGCACATGTGTCTTATAACGGATACCCAGATTACTGTCCCCGGATACACGGATTGTGATACCTTCCAAACGCTTTGCACTTCCGACAGTTCCTGCCATTTTACCATTGGATACTTCATTTTCCCAACCAAATGTCTGCACATGTGTCTTGTAAGATACCGTAATGTTCGGCGCCAGATTCTTTATCTCCGGATTGTTCTCTGCCGTATTTTCCATCCGGCTTCTATAATGATTCCGGATAAACTGTCCAGCCTTCGTCAGATCATCAACGGTCCAGCCGCTTGTCTTTCCACAACTGCTCTTAATCAGAGCAGAACTCTCATTTTTATTACACAAACTCCAGACACAATAACTGACATTGCGGTCATCACACCGCTTCATCCACTCTGCCGCCATGTTCAGATCGACATTTCCATTTCCACTCGCCTCGGACAGTCCAAACTCGGATACAAATACCGGAAGTCCCTTGTCGATTGCAGTACCGATCTTCGCCGTCAGCCACTGATTATGGCTGGACTCAGAAGCATAGAAATGAAATGCATACATTAAATTGCTGTAGCCACGGATTGGATCATCCGCCGGCTCATACGTATGTCCCTGATTTCCAAGCTGTGACCATGTCGGTGTTCCTACGATAATGATTGCGTCCTTGTCATATGCACGGATTGTCTGAATAACTTCTGTCGCATAGCTCTTGATATCAGACCAAGGACAGTTGCTCGGCTCGTTGCAGATCTCATAGATGACATTGTCGTAATTTTTATACTTCTGTGCCATCTCCTTGAAGAAGCTCCTCGCCTCGCTCGTATAATTCTTCGGATTCACGTTTAACAGATGCCAGTCAATAATCGCATACATGCCAAGCTCTGTTGCATACTGCACGCCATCTGTTACTTTTTTCTTCATACCGTTCCGGTCGCTGTAATAACCGCCCTCATCGACATACATCGCAAGACGGATCGCATTTGCGCCCCAGTCATCGCGCAGCGTCTGATAGGCTGCCTTGTTATTGTACTGACCAAACCACTGCAGTCCATGTGTACTCACACCATGAATTTGGAATGGCTGTCCATTCTTATCTACCAGCTGTGTACCCTTGACTGCCAGCTTTCCATGTGTCGAAACTGCTGTTGCCGCAGCCGCCTCTGCCTCCTTCGCCGGCGTAAGCACTGTTACCACACTGAGCACCAGTACGACTGTCATCAACCATGCGAGAATCCTTCTCTTCGTTTGTTTCATTGCATTTCCTCCCTTTTCCCTTCTCTTTGTAACCCTCATTTATCTTCATCCGTCGTCCGGATTATATACTTGCCGCATACACATCCCGCTTGGAAATGCCACGATCTTTCGCGACCAGCTTCATCGCTTCTTTTTTGTCGATTCCCTGATCGAGATACATCTGCAGATGTTCCTCAATGCTCATCGCTTCCCATTTTTGCTGTGCTTCCTTCTCGATTGCTTCCCGCGACAAGCCTTCGATCACCAAAATGCATTCGCCCTTCGGCTCTTCCTGCGCGTAGAAATCGCTCGCTTCCTGCAACGTCGTTTTCCAGAATGTCTCATGCTTCTTCGTGATTTCCCGGCAGACCGTAACCGAACGGTTTCCAAGCACGCCAAGCAGCTCCTGCAATGTCTTCTTCAAACGATGTGGTGCTTCATAGACCACCATCGTACGCGTCTCCCGCGCCAGCTCCGCAAGTACCGCCTGCCGTTCTTTTTTATCCATCGGCAAAAACGCTTCAAATGCAAATCGTCTGGTTGCCTGCCCGGACGCGATCAGTGCATTGACCGCCGCACACGCCCCCGGCACCGGAACCACTTTGATTCCTGCCTCATAGCACTGCTTCGTGATTTCCTCTCCCGGATCGGAAATTCCCGGCGTTCCGGCATCCGTAATCACTGCAATATTCATGCCTTCCAGAAGCTTGCCTACAAGCACCTGTGCTTTTTCATATTTATTATGTTCATGATAGCTAGTCATCGGTGTCTTGATGTCGAAATGATTGAGCAGCTTGATACTGTTTCTCGTGTCCTCCGCCGCGATCAGATCTACCTCTCCAAGCAGCCGCACCGCCCGGTAGGTCATATCCTCCAGATTGCCGATTGGCGTTGCAATCAAATACAATGTTCCCGCCATTTATCTGTCTCCATATCGTGTCAGCAGATCCTCGGTGTACGAACCGTCCCTGTTATATACAACAAGTGCCGGCTCTACCTTGAGCATCGTCCGACCGCCTTTATTTCCTTCAATCAAAACCATATTCGGTTCCTTGTCTGCATACGGCTGCACCATACACATACGCTTCGGTTCGATCCGGTACTCTGACATCAGACGTATGATCTCTGCCAGTCGGAATGGTTTATGTACCATCGCAAATGTACCGCCCTCACAAAGCAGATACGCCGCTGCCTTTATCACGTCCAAAAGCTCCATCAATATCTCATGCCGCGCAATGTTCTTTGGGGAATTCTCATTTTCCAGCCCATGATTCCCCTTGATATAGGGCGGATTACTTGTAACCGCAGAAAAACTTCCCGGTTTGAAAAGCTCCCGCACCTGCCGCATATCGCCTTCCACAACAGAGATCTCTGTCTCCAATCCATTCATCTGCACACTACGCCTCGCCATATCCGCGCTGTACGCCTGCACCTCAAGTCCGGTAAAATGTCTGCCCTTGCCGCGCGCCTGCATCAGCATCGGGATCACGCCTGTCCCGGTCCCAAGATCGATCACGGAACCATTCGGCGCACCTGTCGCAAAATCTGCAAGCAGCACTGCATCCATGCCAAAGCAGAATACGTCCTTGTTCTGAATGATATCGTAGCCACGGCATTGCAGATCATCGATCCGCTCACCCGGTTTCAGCCACTTCTCTTTCTCATCCTTAGTCCTCATCGAGCTTTGACTTTCCTTCCTTGCGCTCCAGATTCTCCAGTTCCTTCAACTCTTTGTCGGACGAGCCATCATTGCCGCCCTTCTTACCATGGCCGCCACCTTTTTGACCGCCTTTTTTCTTCGGTCTGAAACGAAGCTCATCGACCTTGTACTCTTCTATTTCAAATGTATCATCTTCCTGTGCCACCTTCAGTTTTACCTTCTGGCGCAGGACACTAACTGCCGTTACCTCGCCGGTTTTGCCATCAAATGTCTTCACGACATCTCCAACATTTGGAAGTTTTTTATTCAAATATTCATAAGTCTCCTGCTCATGAGCCAGACAACACATCAGTCTGCCACACACACCGGAAATCTTCCCCGGATTCAACGACAGATTCTGCTCTTTTGCCATCTTGATGGAAACTGGTCCAAACTCCGACAGATGTGCATTACAGCAAAGCCGTCTGCCACAGATGCCAATGCCGCCGAGAATCTTTGTCTCATCCCGCACACCTACCTGACGCAGCTCAATACGTGTCTTGAATACCGCTGCCAGATCTTTGACCAGCTCACGAAAATCCACTCTGCCATCCGCCGTGAAATAAAACAATACCTTGCTGTTATCAAATGAATACTCCGCTCCGATCAGCTTCATTTCCAGACCGCGCTTTTCGATCTTCTCCTTGCAGATGACCATTGCTTTTTTATTTTTCTCTAAATTCTCCGCATGCTTCTTCTCATCCGCCTCGGTTGCGATCCGGATGATCGGCTTTAACTCGCCCTGCAGCTTCGTCTCATCCACTTCCCTGCGTCCGAGCACAACCTTTCCAAACTCTACGCCATGCTGTGTCTCCACAATGACATATCTGCCCGGATCAATCTTATAATTGAGCGGATTGAAAAAATATATCTTTCCATTCTCACGGAAACGAACTCCGATTACTTCTTTCATTCTTCAGCCGATGCCTCCTCTTTTAAAGTCAGAAGCAACAGTTCGATTGTCACTTCAAAATTCGCATTGGCAAGCAGTCGCTGCTCTGCCTTTGCGATCGCATCAATCTTGTCCTCGATGCTCTTAAATGTTAGCTTTCCAGCCTGTTTCTTCAAGGTAGAAAACTCGTTTTTAAACAGGATTTTATCGACATTTCCGGTTACCTTCAGCATCATGGCATCCCGGTACCACATCATCATCAAATCCATGTAATCATTCATAGACATCTTAAACTGCTCGATATCCTTGACCGCTTTTCCAAGCGTCTCCACATCCATCTCGTCGATATGCGCCAGCACGCCAACAACCGAATCCACGATCGCCGCATACTCGTCATTGCCTGCGAGCTTGATTGCCTTTCCAAGATTACCCTGTGCAAAATCGAGACAGAAATATGCCTTTTCCTTTGTCAGTCCCATTACATTCGTCAGATATGCCAGCACATCGCGCTCACGGATTGGCTTCGTCTGCAGCTTCAGGCAACGGGATTTCACTGTTTCCAACAGCTTATCAAGATTTGTCGTAAGCAACAGGATCACCGCATACGCCGGTGGCTCCTCAATCGTCTTCAACATGGCATTTTGTGCCTGTACATTCAAAAGCTCCGCATCCGGGATAATGTAAATCTTATACTTTCCTTTATACGGTTTGATGTCAATTGTATTTATGAGCTGGTCACGAACCTCATCCACTGAAATCAGATTCGGCTTCTCATGCGTTACCGTGATGATATCCGGATAGTTTCCGGTTGAAACCTGTAAGCAGGACTGACAGGTTCCACAGGCTTCTGTACCGCCTGCCTCACACTCCAGTGTCTCCGCAAATGCATAGGCAAGCGCTTTTTTTCCGCTGCCGGCATCTCCGCTTATAATATACGCATGCGCAACATTTCCCGTTTCAATGCTGCTCTTAAAATGTGCAATTATATCCTCGTGGCCCACTATTCCTTTAAATCCCATAGCGTTCCCTCACTTTCTTTTTATTCGTTTATGTTGATATATCGATCAGCAATCCGCGGATATCATCGATCTTGCCGAGGATCGCGAGATGATCTTTCTCTTCCTTCATCAGTTCCTGTGCCAGATCGTCAAGGTTTTTATCCACCTGCCGGATGATACCGTACACCCGGTGTCTGCCGCGGCGATCTAAGAAATTTTCTCTTGAAAATTCATGTGCATTTGCCGCAACCTCATTCATAAATTCTTTGATAGAGGTGCGGTATTTCTTCATATCCTTGATATCCATGTGCTTGGCAATCTTCTCGCCCTGCTCCTCGATATCCTTCATCAGTCCGGTCAGTTTTTCCTTCAGATCGGCTTTATCTATGTTGCGGATGAGAGTAAACTTGAACTCTTCGTCCGTCGCCTTCTGGCTCTTGGGGGCTTCCATCTGCGTCAATTGCTGTAATTGACTGATCTTCACATTGTTGTCCACGTACTCTCCTCCTTTCGGTATCTTTGTTGCAGCTTACCTTGTGGCAAGCAGTTTTTCTACATTGTCCACGATTGCCGCATGTATCGTGTCGATGTCCTGTGTCGCGTCAATCGTCACGATTCGCTCCGGGGCAAGTGCCGCCAGATCACGGTAGCCCTGCGCCACCTTCTCATGAAAAGCGGTGGATTGTGCCTCCATCCGGTCTAACTCTGCGCGGGATTTTGCACGGGCAAGTCCAACTTCCGCCGGTAGATCCAGATGAATCGTCAGATCCGGCCAGATTCCCTGCATTGCGAATCCATTTAGCTCATAAATCTTCTCGACGCCAAGTCCGCGTGCCATCCCCTGATAGACGGCAGAGGAATCCACGAAACGGTCACTAATCACCGCTTTTTCTGCGTCCAGCGCCGGTTTGATCACCTGCGCCACAAGCTGTGCACGTGCCGCTGCATAAAGCAATGCCTCCGTATGGTCATCCATCTCCGCATATTCCCGGTTCAGAAGAATCCCGCGAACTGCTTCACTGATCACCGTTCCACCCGGCTCTCTCGTCACAACAACTTCGTCATAGCCGTGCTGCATCAAATGCTCTTTCAATTTCAAAATCTGCGTTGTCTTGCCGGAACCATCCGGTCCCTCCATCGTCAGAAAAATTCCCTTCATTTGTCCTACCTTTTCCTTCGCATAGCTATTTATACTATACCATTATTAGAAGGATTTTACCATAGATTTTTTCTTTATTATATGTTATACTTAGTTGTGTTTTGCGAAAAGAGCGAAACAGAAGAATAAGGAGGTCTTATATTATGGCAAAACAGATTGATAAATCTATGTTAATTCACGAGATTATCGAGGTTGATCCAGGCAATGCCGCTATCCTTATGGCAGCCGGCATGCACTGTGTCGGATGTCCTTCCGCAGCTATGGAAAGCCTTGAAGAAGCATGCATGGTTCATGGCATGAATTGTGATGAAGTCATCGCTGACATCAACGCATACCTTGCTAAGAAAGAGGCAAATGCATAAATAACATGCGCGGCAAGTGGGAAACCGCCTGCCGCAGCATATTTTAAAGGAGGTAATCTTATGTCCTACAACAATGATTATAACAACGGCTATAACAATGGTTATAATAATGGCTCCAACAACGGTTATAATAATTACAATAACCAGTACAATTATCAGGACAACAACCAGTATAACTATCAATACAATAACCAGTATCAGTACAACAATGCAGGATATGATTACAACAATGGCTACAATGCCGGCTATGGCTCATCCGCAAAGATCATTTCCAGCGAGATGTACAATCTGATCATCGGCGGTGTACTGCTGTACGGCTTCATTATCAATGCGATCATGACTGCCGTCTTCGGCGATTCCATCGTCAGCTTTGTATTAACGAATCCGATTGCTTTTTATATCGGTTACTTCATTCTCGCCATCGCTGGTACATTTATGGTTCGTAAATCCGACAATCCGGTTGTCAGCTTCATCGGATACAATCTGATGGTTGTTCCAATCGGTATGGTTATTGCCGTATCCGTAACCTTGTATAGTGCGATCGGATACAACATGATAGTCGCAACCGCATTCGGTATTACAGCTGCCGTAACACTTGTGATGATGATTATTTCTTCCATCTACCCGAATTTCTTTTTAAGCATGGGAAGAACACTTGGTATCACGTTGCTTATCACCGTTGTGGTTGAAGCAATCATGCTGATCGCAGGTGCAAGCCTTGGTATCATCGACTATGTCATTGTCGCAATCTTCTGCCTGTATGTCGGCTACGACTGGGCAAAGGCGAACGCAATTGAAAAGACCGTAGATAACGCGATTGATTCCGCTTCTGAGTTGTATTTGGATATTGTAAACCTGTTCCTGCGTATCATGAAGATCTTAGCACGTGCGAACAGAAATTAATCATACAAGAAACTTATTTAGAGGAGAGCATTGAACATGAGTAGTGCAATTGACACAAAATCCGTAAATTCCATTCGTGTGCTTGCCGCAGACGCCATCCAGAAGGCAAACTCCGGTCATCCGGGACTTCCACTTGGTTCTGCTCCTATGGCATATGAGCTGTGGGCAAACCACATGAACCACAATCCGAAAGATCCAAAATGGGAAAACCGCGACCGTTTCATTCTGTCCGGTGGACATGGCTCCGCCCTGTTATATTCCCTGCTTCACTTCTTCGGTTACGGTATCACAATTGAGGATATGAAAAACTTCCGTCAGCTTGGTTCCAAGACACCGGGACATCCGGAATATGGTCACACGGTTGGCGTAGAAGCCACCACTGGTCCACTTGGCGCCGGTATGGCAATGGCAGTTGGTATGGCAATGGCAGAAAAGCATCTTGCCGCAACTTTCAACAAAGAAAACTTCCCAGTTGTTGACCACTATACTTATGTACTTGGTGGCGATGGCTGTATGATGGAAGGTATCAGCTACGAAGCATTCTCACTCGCAGGCACACTTGGTCTGGAGAAGCTGATCGTATTATATGATTCCAACAATATTTCAATCGAAGGTGACACGAACATCGCATTCCGCGAGAATGTAAGACAGCGTTTCGAGTCCTTCGGTTTCCACACACAGCTTGTTGAGGACGGAAATGACTTAGATGCCATCGGCAAGGCAATTGAAGCAGCCAAGGCAGAAAAAGGCAGACCTTCCATGATTGAGATCAAGACGAAGATCGGTGCAGGCTGTCCTGCCAAGGAAGGCAAGGCAAGTGCACACGGCGAGCCACTCGGTGTTGAAAACGTTGCAGCCCTTCGTGCAAACCTTGGTATCGCAGACAACGGACCTTTCGTATTAGATCAGGATGTCTACGATCATTTCGCCAAGCTTGCTGAGGAGAAGGCTACGATTGAAGATGCATGGAATGCATTATTTACAGACTACTGCAAGACATATCCGGAGATGAAGGAGCTGTGGGACAACTACCACAATACGGATAATGCAAAATGCCTGTATGACTTAGACGAGTTCTGGAATTCCTTCGACAAACCGGAAGCAACCAGGAATGTATCTGGAAAGCTTTTGAATATTATCAACAATGTTGTTCCTAATATGTTTGGTGGTGCAGCAGACCTTGCTCCATCAACCAAGACAAACATGAAGGATGCCGGGGACTTCTCCAAGGAGAATCCGCTTGGCAAGAACATTCACTTTGGTATCCGTGAAATCGCAATGGCAGCCATCGGAAATGGTATTGCCCTGCACGGAGGTTTACGTCCATTCGTCTCTACATTCTTCGTATTCAGCGATTATGTAAAGCCAATGGCAAGACTTTCCGCTCTGATGGGTGTTCCTCTTACTTATGTACTGACACACGACAGTATCGGCGTCGGTGAAGATGGTCCAACTCACGAGCCAATTGAGCAGCTCGCTATGCTCCGCGCTATGCCGAACTTCTATGTATACCGTCCAGCAGATGCAACGGAATGTGCAGCCGCATGGTACTTCGCAACAAATAAGAAGGATGCGCCTACTGCGCTGGTTCTCTCCAGACAGAATCTGCCACAGTTAGATGGCAGCAGCCAGGAAGCATTAAAGGGCGGTTACATCTTAGAGGATTCCACGAAGGATACACCAGATGCCATCATCATCGCAACCGGTTCGGAAGTTTCCCTTGCTGTCGAGGCAAAGAAAGAGCTTGCAGCCGAGAATATTGATGTCCGCGTTGTCAGCATGCCATGTATGGATCTGTTTGAGGATCAGCCAGATGAGTACAAGAATGCAGTACTTCCAAAGAACGTCACAGCCAGAGTTGGTGTCGAAGCACTCTCCGAGTTTGGATGGGGCAAATACATCGGTATCAACGGCGAGTTCGTCGGAATGAAGTCCTTCGGTGCTTCTGCACCAGGCAATCAGCTCTTTGAGCACTTCGGCATCACAAAGGATGCAGTTGTTGCAGCTGTGAAGAAAACTTTGAACTAACCTATTATAAATTCCATACATCATGCAGATAGAAATATCTGCATAATACACAAAAAAAGATCATCGACGTCAACAATAACGTCGATGGTCTTTTTTATTTCACATTCTATTTCACTGTTCTTTACAGCTTCGCAAGTGTCTGCAATGCATTCGCATCAATAATCAGTTTATAATGCTCACGCATGTGACTTGGTGTAGCATACGTTGCACGTACCCGGTTACTATATTCACCCAACAGGTTACAGGTCTTCACAAACTCATTGTCTGTGTTTTTATCCTTCGTCATATACAGATAAAAACGACTGTCTCGCGGATTCTTATACAAAGAATTCTCGCTGTCATAGATACCCTTTACAAGTTTTGCAGACAAGATAACTTGATCCAGATTCTTAAATGCATAGATACGGAAGATTTCCGGCTGTTCCACCGCCTGCGGAATCTCTGTTCTGCGATCCGATGCAGATGGATTCGTCTGTGCCGGCTTTACGCCCTTACCACTCATCAGACCACTTAAGTCTTCCGCCAATCCGCCGATTGCCTTCAGCAGTCCATTCACCGGATTGTCCTCGACAATGGATTCGCCATCGGCTTCATCTGCCAATCCAAGACCACCATCCGAATCTTCATCCTCCTCATCGTCCTCATAGGAATCATCCACATCCGATGGACGTGTAAATCTGGAGAATCTTGTATCCAGTTCCTCCGGGTCATCTACTTTTGTAATAACCAGAATCAAACACTCTGGCGATACAGGTATTGCTTCTATCATAAGCGGAACATTATCCACTTCAAATCCTAATTCACTGGATGCCTGCTGCATCAGTTCCCGGAACAGTTCTTTGGCTTTGTCTGTTCCATATGCTAATTCCGTTAAATGAAGTTCCTTATCTGCCAAGTCTGACTTATAAAGTGTGCAACGTATCTGATTCTCGCTTAATCGTTCTAGCTTCATACTCGTCAACTCCTTCGCAAGTGTTTACAAAAACATTATTTTTTGTATTACTTAGTTTATCACAAAACTCCCACATGTAAAGCGATTTCTCAATATTTTCACAAAATATTACTGGAAATTCGATTCCAGAGACTTGCTTTTTTCCCAATAATATAGTATGGTAAATCTTGCATAGTTATTTACAATTCTTATTTCTTTACAGGTATTTCCTGTAGCTTTATTCCAATTATATTTACAGATGTGTCATATCATACGAAGGAATATAAAACTATCACAGAAGCTTCTTATATCTATACGGATATGATATGCGCGCAGCGAAGGAAGGTGATATCGGTCACATAAAATAATTTCCATATTGTAATATCAAGACATAAGAAAAAGAGCCTTGATTGACAATCAAGACTCTTTTTCTATATGTAATCATTTGACCGATTACTCCTCAGAGATAACACCTGTTGGGCAAGTTCCTGCACATGCTCCACATGAGATACATGCAGAAGCGTCGATTTCGTACTTGCCATCGCCTTCTGAGATTGCGCCTACAGGACAAGCGCCTGCACATGCTCCACACATAACGCATCCATCGTTGATCTGAAATGCCATGGTAATATCCTCCTTACTCTTCATTCAGTATTGATAATATCATTCTTTATTGATAATTATTATCACTGTTGACATTGTACCCCTTTTTGTCCCAGATAGCAAGTAATTTTTACAATTTCCTATAACTGGTTACTATCCTGTCCCTTTTGATAGAAATGCATCAGCAATTTCGCCATCCATTCCGGCCAGAATTTCCGATACATAGCATAATCTTCTGGACTTCGTCCATTGTTTTCTCCAATCACATGCGAGGTCTCTGATTCCTCATGTACACGATGCCCCATAATCGGCTTCTTCACATAGCAGAAAGCTCCTGGCAGCTTAGAATATCTTTCCCACGCTTCCCAATCCAAATCTGCCTTACAGCCAACTGTAAATGGTTCTTCTGGCAACCTTGCCTTCACATACGTAACGGACGGACAACATATTCCACATCCAAACGACAGAGATCGTCGACGCAGGAATATACTATTCCACGTTTTCCTTGTTGTAAATGGAAGCAACAACAGCTTCTTAATCGTCAACAACCGGTTCTTATACACCGGTTTTCCATCCCGGATCTCATAATATGCCGAATGTGCAAGAATCGGATCGTTTGCACGATTCAATGCGTCTAACATCTCTTCCAGATAATTTGGATTATAAATATCATCCTGATGTGCAATCGTTACTAATTTTGTATGTGCCTGCCGATACGCAAAATTCCAATCCGTTGCAATCCCGGATGGGGCATCATTTTCATATAAAGAAATATGATATTGTTCTGCCAAACCACGAATATACGCATTTCCTGTTGATGTTGCAATCAGAATGTGGCTTTTCACTGTCTGGTTCTCCAAGGACCGGATACAGTTTTTCAGATATTTACTTTCTTTGTATGCACAGATCACAAATGTATGATCCCTTGCCGTAAAATTATTTTTCTGTTTCATGCTCCATCTGCTCCATCTTCTTTTCCAATTCGCGCACGCGTTTTTCCAGAATTGCCTGTGTCTGCACTAATGTCCGGATTCGCTCTGATTGTCCGGACGCAATCGACGTCAATGACAGCCCAATCAGAATCAGGAAGCAAACCCCAATAAAGAATACTGCATTTGCTTCAGAATACACACCCATCAACTGTGTAAAGAACCGAATGACCTGTGGAAATATCGCGCAAATCAGCAAAATCACACCGGACAGGAACCAGATCAATGAATATTTTAAACTCATCCGTCCCTTCCGCATCAATACCAGTATAATCGCGAGGTATAACAGCACGCCGATCAACAAAATTATACGAAATATAGTTGTCATTATCTGTTTACCTCCATTTTTTTCCTGCAATCCGGTAAATCACAATTGCCAGAGTTACCTTTATCATATAATATACTGACTTCCACGGGCTAATCGAAGACACACCTGCGGTTCGTTCATTCATGATTACGGGAACCTCCTTTACCTTAAATCCACTTGCATTCACTGCAATGATTGACTCCGGTTCCGGATAATCCTGTGCATAATTATGAGCAAAAAACGTAATGACTCCCCTGGACGCTGCGCGAAATCCACTTGTCGCATCTGTTACCCGGACATGTCCGCACAACCGGAGAACTGTATTCAGAATATTGATACCTGCGCGGCGCATACCCGATGTCTGAAATCCTTCTTTATTGATAAAACGTGATCCAATAACCAGGTCCGCCTCTCCTTTTTCAATCAGGGCAATCAAATCAGGAATATATTCCGCATTGTGCTGTCCATCTCCATCCATCTGAATTGCAATATCATATCCATTTTCTGCTGCATACCGATATCCAGTCTGCATACCTCCGCCAATCCCCAGATTGATCGGAAGATTCAGATATGTATATCCATGCTCCTCACAGATTTTTGCTGTATCATCGCCAGAACAATCATTTACAACTACGTAATCCACGTCCGGGCATGCTGCTTTTAAGCTTTCTACCGTATGCACAATATTCGGTGCCTCATTGTAGGCTGGAATTATCACCAGTGTTTTCATAAACCCTCTCTTACTCTACGACCTGAACCTTCAACATATTTGTATTTCCGGAAATACCAAGTGGTACACCTGCGCCGATAACAACCTTATCGCCCGGCTGTAACAAGCCCTGCTTCTTACCTGCTGCCACTGCATGATCAAACAGTGTGAATACCTCATTCTGCTCTTCGAGATGTACCGGAGTTACGCCCCATGACATATTGAGCTGACGATATGCCTTGTCACTTGTCGTACCGGCAATGATGTTGCAGCTTGGTCTGTACTTCGAAATATTTCTTGCAGATACACCAGACTTTGTCACGATGATAACCGCTGCCGCATTTAAGTCAATGGCTGTTGTACAAGCTGCATGGCAGACCGCATCTGTCACGTTCTGGTTTGCTGCACGCTCATAGTGGAAGAAATTCTTCTTATAATCAATGGCTGCCTCTGCACGCTCTGCAATCTTTGCCATCATCTCAACTGCCTCTACCGGATATTTACCGGCAGCACTCTCGCCAGACAGCATAACCGCACTTGTACCATCATAGATTGCATTGGCTACATCCGTTGTCTCCGCACGTGTCGGACGCGGATTCTTGATCATGGAATCCAGCATCTGTGTCGCTGTGATAACCTGCTTACCAGCCATATATACCTTATTGATAATCATCTTCTGGATAACTGGGACTTCCTCGCAAGGAATCTCCACACCCATATCTCCACGGGCTACCATAATACCATCGGACACATAAATGATATCGTCGATGTGGTTAACGCCTTCAGAATTCTCGATCTTGGAAATGATATTGATGTTATTTCCACCGTTCGCATTTAACAGCTCACGGATTTCCAATACGTCCTTAGCTGAACGAACGAAAGAAGCCGCTATAAAATCTACGTCCTGCTCAATACCAAACAGGATATCGCTCTGATCTACTTCGCTTAAGTACGGCATATTCAGATGCACATCCGGCACATTGATGCCCTTGTGGTTAGAAACCGGGCCTCCGGTAATAACGGTACATAAAATATCCTCTCCACTGATCGATGTTACCTGAAGCTCGATCAGACCATCGTCGATCAGAATATGAGTACCAATCTGTACATCCTTATACAAATCCTTATATGTGATAGAGGTAATGGTGCTGTCACCAACAAGATCTCTCGTTGTCAGTGTGAAGAAATCACCCGCCTTAAGCTCTGCCTTTCCACCCTCAAAATCGCGGGTACGAATCTCAGGTCCTTTTGTGTCGAGCAAAATTGCGATTGGAAGTCCAAGCTCCGCACGCAGCTTCTTGACCATGTCCATACGTTTCTTCTGTTCTTCGTGTGTACCGTGCGAAAAATTCAGTCTTGCCACATTCATTCCGGCAAGCATAAGCTTCCGCAGTACATCCTCGTTATCCGTTGCAGGTCCCAGCGTACAAACAATCTTTGTCTTTCTCATCACTTATTACCTCGTTTTATATTTATTTGCCAAATCTTCTCCCATTTTGACATACACCCCTAGTATAATCGCTTATGTCAAGATTTACAACCATATTTCAAAAGTATTTTTATCATAAAAAACTAACAAATTTTTAACTTTTATTCCAGATAAAATCATGCTATTATAGTGATAGCATTATACATTTATACACAAAATATATAGGAGGCTTACATGTACGATAACTTTCTATTCCGGGCAAAACGAACCGTCTACAAATGGTGGTGTATCGTATATAAGCCGGTCTATAAACTCATCCATAGCGGCGAGTGGCCAGAAGAAAAAGAGCCGGACGTCAAATATGCGGCACCAACGAAACCATCGCAGTCAGAAACGCTCGATGCTCAGGCGCTTGCAGATGCCGTGCTTGACACGAACCGTCAGAGCCAGCATAATATCGACGATCTGGTTTCGGAGGCAGCACATATGTCTGCCGAACCAACGGCATTCGCACCGGCTGTCAATGCAGAACCAGACATAAGCAGCACCAATTCTGCATTAGATCCGGAAGAGATTCCGGCAGGTGTCGACGACGATGTGTTAGCCCGTGCCAACGAGATCATGGCCCGGCTCAACCGGGAAGCTGCAGAGGATGAAGAAAAAAAGCAACGCGAAATCGAAGCTGCAAAAGAAAAAGCCGCCGAACAGGAACGGCTGGCAGCCATTTTAAAATCAACCGAACGTAACATCGATGCATTTATACAGGAAGGACTCTCCAAACAGCATCAGCAAGACGACGGCAACTAGGAAAGGAGTTTAACTATGCGTTCGAAATCAAAAAAAATAACTTTAGGGCTGTGCCTGATCGTGCTTACCACTTGTCTCCTATGTGGATGCAGCGGCAATCCCAAAAACTTCACCGTTGGTACGATGACCATTACCCTGACCGATACTTTCAAAGAAAGTAAGATGTCCGGTTTTGACGCCTACTTCGTCAGCGACGATGTATCATTTTCCGTAAAAACCGAAAATGCGTCCGACCTTGAATATCAGGGCTACGAAATTGCAGGACTGAAGGATTACGCAAAGGAAATCTGCAGCCTGAACGGCATTTCCACTGATAAGCTGGTACAGCGGAACAACTACTATTATTTCAGCAACACGCAGACCGTATCCGGTGCCAAATACACCTATCTGCACTGCATGCTGAAGGAAGGGAACAATTACTGGATCTGTGAATTCGTGTGCAAGCACCGTTCGTACGACTCTTTAGAAAAGTCCATGTTGCAATGGGCAGACAGCATTACATTCGATCAGCAATAAAAAATGCACCGCAGTTATTATGATTGCGGTGCATTTTTATTTTCATCCTGTTCTTCTGTTTCATCGTGCTCATCTTCCCACGCATCCTCCGGGCGCATCTTCTCGTATTTCTGCATACCGAAATTCAAGAAGCTTACAAAAAAGAGCGTCGGAATCGCAGCGATAATTGCGATCTGCGCTACATGAATCCAGTTCCCCTGCAATTTCCCCGTGAGTAACAAATAGCTGGCAGTCACAATGACTGCCAGCATACTTATATCTACACAGATTGTCAGAATCGTCTGTGTCTTCTTACTCATAGAGATACCAGTTTCCCTTGTACTTGATACATGTGATCGGATATGTGCTTGACTGATCGTAAGTCTCGCCACTCATTGTCACTGCTACGTTGAAAGAGAACTCCAGATCACAAGCGTCCTGCAGCTTGATTGTTTTGTCTGCATAATCACTGATATCCTCTTCAAGATCATCCAGATCATCGCTGTCATACATCTCTTTGCTCTCAACGCCCTCATACTTGAAAGTTACATCATATCCAGAATAAGAATCAAGCATATCCTCAATATCTTCCTGTCCTGGATCAAGGAATGGTGGACAAAGTGCAGACATCTTATCTACATCCTGATCATTCATCGCCTCGATAAACTGCTGTGCAACTGCTTCTGGGGAAGATGCTCCTCCCTTTGCTCCGAATCCGCCCTTGAAGATCAGAACAAATGCAACTGCCAATACAACAACGGCTGCTGCAATAATACCAATGATCAGACCTTTCTTTGGCTTTGCCGGCTGCGCTGGTGTCGGACCACCAAATCCTGGCTGTCCATATGGTGCCTGTCCCGGCATACCCTGCTGTGGCATTCCGTTCATGCCCGGCTGTCCCATGCCGTTCATCTGTGGCTGTCCCATACCATTCATCTGTGGCTGTCCCATGCCATTCATCTGTGGCTGTCCCATGCCGCCAAACTGTGGTGCTGCTGGCTGTGGATTTGTCTGTCCTGCATCTGCCTGTCCATACGTACTTGTATCTGTCTTTAATGACAGACCTGACGGCTGTGCTGGTGCCTGATCCGGATCGATCAGAACGGTCTTCTCATCATCGCCATCCTGGCTGTTCATAGATGGCAGATCTGCGCCACAAACTGAGCATTTTGTGAAGACATCATCATTCTGTGCTCCACACATTTCACATACTTTCATGCTGTTCCTCCTAATATAAATCCTCTCTTATAGGTCGTAATTTTAATAAAAAACTACTAAAATATATAATGTCATAAATGCCGCATGAAGTCAATTGGCATTGCATATAAATTTCGTAAATTTGTTGTAATGTCAATCAATCGTGCTATAATATGGAATAAATATGGCTTCGCATGCCCCGCATGCGATCCAAATACATCACAAACAGAGATTAAGGAAGGCAGATTATTACCATGTATAAAGTAGATTTTGAAAAACCGATCCATGTGTATTTCATGGGTATCGGCGGTATCAGCATGAGCGGACTTGCCGAGATTTTATTGCAGGAGGGCTTTACCGTATCCGGTTCCGATATGAAGGAATCCGAGATCACAGAGATTCTGAAGAATCTGGGCGCCCGCATTTTCATCGGACAGAAAGCAGAAAATATCTCCGATGATATTGATCTCGTCGTATATACCGCAGCCATTCATGCGGACAATCCGGAATTTGTAGAAGTGAAACGCAGAAATATTCCGATGCTGACACGGGCACAGCTCCTCGGTCAGATCATGCTGAACTACAAATACGGCGTCGCAGTCAGCGGAACGCACGGCAAGACAACAACAACCTCCATGCTCTCCTATGTATTGCTGGAGGCGCAGACCGATCCAACCATCTCCATCGGTGGTATGTTGGATGCGATCGGCGGCAATATCCGCGTGGGACACTCCGATTATTTCGTTACAGAAGCCTGTGAATACACAAACAGCTATCATGCGTTCCATCCATATATCAGTATCATCCTGAATGTGGACGCGGATCATCTCGATTTCTTCAGCGGCATTGAGGAAATCGCAGATTCTTTCAAGACATTCGCAGAGATCCTGCCAGACGACGGTCTGCTCGTTGTAAATGGCGATATGAAATATTACGAACATGTGACAAAAGATCTGCACTGCAATATCATTACCTTCGGTATGAATGCAGGAAATGATTACAGTGCCACAGATATTACTTTCGACGAAGAAGGGCACCCAACTTACACACTCGTTGTCAAAGGCGAGAAGCAGGATCAGATCAAGCTGCATGCAACGGGTATCCACAATGTCATGAATTCCCTGTCGGTTATCGCAGTCGCAGATTTCCTCGGCATCGACCGCAAATACACGATTGCCGGTCTGGCACGCTGTTCCAGCGCCCACCGCCGGTTCGAGCACAAGGGAATCACGGAAAATGGTGTCAAAATTGTCGACGATTATGCACATCACCCAACCGAGATTGCTGCAACCTTGGCGGCTGCCAAGAACACACCACACAACGAACTGTGGTGCATCTTCCAGCCTCATACATACTCCCGTACCAAGGCGCTTCTGGACGAATTTGGACAGGCACTTGCAACCTGCGATCACGTGCTTCTGGCAGATATTTACGCCGCAAGAGAGCAGGATACCGGACTTGTTTCCTCGAAGGATGTCTGTGACAAGATCAACGCCAACGGTGGTCATGCCATCTACCTTGGCGACTTCGACAGCATCACCGAGTATGTGAAAAAAAATTGCAAAAAAAATGACCTGTTGATAACTATGGGCGCCGGAAATGTTGATTCTATCGGAAATACACTGTTAAAAAAATAGTTATCCACATTATCCACAGACCTGTTTGGGGAAAATTACCAAACAGGTCTTTTCATTTTTAGTTAACATAATTGTAACATAAATCGTCTGCAAACGGCTTGATTCCACACCCTTATTTTTTATGGTAACTGATTGTCCACATTATCCACATTTTCCACAATTTTCGTAAACGCTCCGACCGAAAAGATGTTCGCTTGAATTTAATTTTCTTCATGCTATAATTTGAAATGCTTCTAAGCGAAGCGATGAAGGGAAGGTTCAAAAAACTATGAAGACAATTACGATTTCAACTGAAAATAGCGAGACTTATTCTTCCATCTCGAACTTTTTTATCGACTATTATATGACAGATGCAAACGGGGAATTTGTAAAGGTGTATCTGTATCTGATCCGGCTGCTGAACAGCAAACAGCAGATCTCGGTTGCCGAGATTGCGGATCATTTTAATCTCACAGAAAAAGATATCTGCCGTGCTATCAAGTATTGGGTGACCAAGGATGCACTGCGTCTGACCTTTGACGGAAAGGGACAGCCAACCGGGATTGTGGTTCTGCCACTGAAGGCACCGGAAATGGAGTTATCCACAGAATCGGATGCATTTTCCCTGCTTCGTTCCGATGATACATCTGCACATGTGGAAAAAGCAGACACAGCGGAGCGCTCAGAGAAGCCTTCCAACAAGATTGTACCGATTACAACACCTGCGATGGAACTTTCCGCACCACAAAAGCCGAAATTTACGCAGAAAGATATCGATAAACTCTTGCGCGATCAGGACTGGGAAGATATATTATATCAAGTAGAGACTTTATTTGAGAAGCCGATCTCACAGTCGGATACGCAGTCATTGATGTACATATATGATACACTTGGATTCAGTGTTGATTTATTCGAATATCTGATTGAATACTGTACCACAATGAAGAAGAAAAACTGCCGTTACTTAGAGGCTACTGCCATCGGCTGGTATCAGGACGGTATTCAGACAAAGGCACAGGCCAAGGAACAATACGCTCTTATGAGCGGTGTCTGCCGTGTCTTCTACAAGACGCTTGGCATTAAGCGCGGGGCACCGACAACGATCGAGCAGGAATTCTTTAAGACATGGACAAAGGACTACGGCTTCGGTGAGGATATCGTAGAGGAAGCCTGCAAGCGTGCAGTTTTACATACACAGAATCCTACGATCAAATATGTAAATGGGATTCTGACCGCATGGCATAACGCAGGGGTGACAGATTTTTCCGGCATCAAGCAGGAAGATCTCGCCCACGCCGAGACAGCCAGGAACCAGAAAGCCTCTGCTACCACGAAGAAAAGCGGAAATGCATTTACAAACTTTACACAGAGCAGCATGAGCTCCGAGCTTGATGAGATGGAGCAGCTGTTCCACAAAGAGGTAAACGGTCAATGAATTTTGAGTTGCTGAAAAAAGAAAATATCCTGCATGATTACGAACAGGTTCGCCTGCGCAACAAACGGCGCCTGCAGGAACGGCAGGAAGAAATCTATGCGAAGATTCCAGAGATCAAACAGTTGCAATCCGAAAACAAGCTTTCCTATATCGCGCTCGCGAAGAAAAAAGCACTCGGACAGGCAGCTGACACACAGGAGATCTCCAATCAGAACCGCAGCAATTCTGCGCGGATACAGGAACTGCTCCTGACACACGGCTACCCTGCTACATATCTGGAACCAATCTATGATTGTCCGGTCTGCAAGGATCTCGCCTATGTGGACGGCAAGGTCTGCGCATGCTTTGAACGCCGGATTGTGGATGCCTTATATCGCCAGTCCAACATGACACAGGTTCTGGATTCCGAGAACTTCGATACATTTGATCTGGATTATTACAGTCACACGATTCCGGAGAACCGGAACTGGTCTGTCAGTCCATATGACAATGCCAAAAATGTGCTGCATCTTGTCCACCGTTTCGTGAATACATTTGCGACACAGGATACCGAACGCGGAAACCTGTTATTATATGGAGAAACCGGTCTCGGAAAGACTTTTCTCACGAACTGTATCGCGAAAGCGTTACTGGACGAAGGGCACACCGTTCTCTATCTGTCCGCAAACGATCTGTTTGAACAGGTTTTCGGACAATATCTGATGAATAAAAAATTAGAACTTGAAGAATTATACAAATATATTTATAATAGCGAATTGTTGGTAATCGATGATCTGGGCACAGAGACAACCAATGCCTTTGTCTGCTCCAAGCTTTTTGAAGTTATCAACCAGAGGGGACTTACCGGAAAATCGACGGTCATCTCGACCAATCTTTCCATGAAGGAATTACAGGAGCGGTATTCCGAACGTATCATGTCCCGCATCATTGAACGTTACACTGTACTTCAACTGTACGGTGAAAACATAAGGTATCAAAAAAGAAAAAAAGAAATGATACAGGGTTCTAAGCTGTAATCACACAATGGAGGAAAAAATCATGCCAGATTCAAGTCATCTTATTACAGTTCCAGTTGGAAAGCTCGGAATCATCCCTTTGGAGAGCTGCAAAGCCCTCGGTGAAAAAGTGGATAGCTACCTTGCACGCTGGAGAGCAGAACGTCACAACGAGCACAAGGACAACATCACATTTGCAGGCTATGAGAGAGATTCCTATATCCTGAAATCCTCTTGTCCACGTTTTGGTTCCGGTGAAGCAAAGGGTACATTACAGGATTCCGTACGTGGTACTGATGTTTACATCATGGTTGATGTTGTAAACCATAGCATCGAGTACAAGATCTGTGGTAAGACAAATATGATGTCCCCAGACGATCACTATTCCGATATGAAGCGTGTTATCGCTGCCATGGCAGGCAAGGCAAACCGTATCACCGTTATCATGCCTTTCATGTACGAGAGCCGTCAGCATAAGCGCAGCAGCCGTGAGTCTCTGGACTGTGCAATCGCATTGCAGGAGTTAGTCGGACTTGGCGTTGACAATATCATTACATTTGATGCTCACGATCCTCGTGTCCAGAACGCGATTCCTTACAGCGGTTTTGAAAATATCATGCCAACCTATCAGTTCATCAAGACACTGCTCCGCACAACACCGGATCTGACTTTGGACAGCGATCACATGATGGTAATCAGCCCGGATGAAGGTGCCATGAACCGTGCGATCTACTTCGCAAACCACTTGGGTGTTGATGTTGGTATGTTCTATAAGAGACGTGATTACACAACGATCGTAAATGGCAAGAACCCAATCGTTGCACATGAGTTCCTTGGTGACAGTGTCGAGGGCAAGGATGTTATCATCATCGACGATATGATTGCTTCCGGTGAGAGTATGTTGGATGTTGCCCGTCAGTTAAAGGCTCGTAAGGCAAGACGTGTGTACTGTCTTGCAACGTTCGGTCTGTTTACTGCTGGTCTGGATATCTTCGACCAGGCAAAGGCAGAGGGTACCATCGAGAAAGTTATCACAACAAACCTGACTTATCAGGATCCAGAGCTCTTCAACCATGACTGGTATGAGTCTGCTGACTTGAGCAAGTATATCGCAACTCTGATTGATCACCTGAACCACAACGCTTCTATCAGCAGCCTGTTGGATCAGTCTGAGCGTATTCAGTCAAGAATTCAGGAGTACAAAGAGTTCGGAACAATCTCCGACAACTACAAGGCTCCAACAGTATAATTGGCAAGCAAGAATCGAACAAATAAGAAAAGCACAGTTCAAAGTTGAACTGTGCTTTTCTTATTTATTCTATAATTCCTATATGGATGTTTGTTACTGTACGTAGACGTAAACCTTAATCTGCTCGTCATTTAAGTTGTTTGTGAATGTCAAGATTGCCGTTCCCTTCTTGCCCGGGATCACACGTAATCTCGCTACCGAAGGTCCGACTGGGGAAGTATCCCATGTGAAGCTCGCAACATCCTCATCCGAGGACTCTACGCTTACCTCAATATCACCGGAGATACATACACGTAACACAGCTTCCTGCGTCGTCTGTGCCTCAGTTGTCTCTGCGCCTTCCTCTGATGTATCAGCCTCATTTGTCATGAACTTCAGGAATGTATCACTGACAAACATATCCTCATAGCCTTGGGATGGCACCGCATCCGTGAAGCTTGCCAGACCATCCATCGCCTCTTCCTTATCCTCAAGCGCGGTAATCTGCTTCTTATAGTCTTCTTCCTTATTCTGATAATCTGTGATTGATGCTTTCAGAAGATCAATCTGGGACTGCAGCTCTGTGATTGCATCCTCCTGCTCCCGGATCTGTGACCGGAAATAATTGGCTGCCACATCGCTTTCTGAGGCAATTGTATTTCGCTCATCGTTGGCTTTCTGTACTTTGTTACTGAAATAGAAGAATCCAAACACCAGACCACTTGCCAGAAATATCATAAGCGCGATAGATATTCCGATATACAGCTTCGTATTCCCCCGCATTTTCTCGCGGTCATATTCTTCATCTTCTAACGGTTTTCCACAGTTGCTGCAAAACAATGCACCATCTTCATTTTCCGCTTTACAATGTTTACATATCATAATCTATACAACTCCTGTTTTCAAATTTGAATCGTACGACATATTTCCCTTATGATACCCTTTTTTTCTCTATTTGTCCAGTATCAGCATGATATCCATCCAACTATCCTGTTATCCGGTCTGCTTAACCGCGCAGGACCTCGAAAGCACGTGATATATCCAGCACACCCCATCCCCACGCAGGGTTTGGATATGCAATATCGACAACTGTCCGCGCACCGCGAATCAGAATCTGCCGGATCACTTCGGTATTCATCCCATAATAATTGCCACGCACGATGCCCCATTCGAAGAAAAGTGCCGCCGCCCCGGCGGTCAATGCAGCCCCGACACTCGTACCGCTCCGGCGCACGAACAACGGTCGCGTCCCGCTGCCTCCCGCAAGCAGCCCCGCCACACGCACGGCTGGCGCCGCAAAATCCGGCTGAATCCGTCCTTTTCTGGTATAGCCACGGCTGGATTCCACATACAACGAATTATCCAGATGATTGTACCCGGCTACAGTTATCGTCCCACGCGCATTCGCAGGCGCACACAGGATCACCTCTGGATCTGGTCGCGAAAACCGCGTATTGCCGCCCAAAAATTGTCGGATCGGCAGCCATGCATCGTACCCTACTGGAAAGCTGCTGTAATTTTCTGTCACTTCAATTCGCCAGATACCGGTCGCAGGCTTCTCAAACCGCAGCAGGATAAACGGATCACCCGAATTGTTCTCGACCACTACACTTTCCGCATACAACGTCGTTCCCTCATACAAATATGTAATCATTCCAGAACTGTCACGGTTCGGAAAAAGCTGATCAAACCGCTGCCCGGTCGGGGAATATACCGCTATCTGGTACAGACTTGGCGCACGCCCCCAGATCTCCGTGCAAAAACCCGGATTCTCATCTTCCACATAGATCTCCATCTCATTTCTTACCGTCCGTGTCCGCGGCTGTGAGATCCCGTTCTGATTGCCCAGATTGATCGTAGACAGGCTTGCAAAATGCCCGCCTGTACCAAGCTCATTTCCAGCACTTCCGACCACGCAGATTCCCGGCAGTGTCACAACCGTATCCAGATAAAGCTCCAGATTCAGGTTCCCATTGTGATCCCCCTGACTCGTCCCCAGTCCCAGACAGATCACAAGCGGTCTTCCCAGCTCCATCGCCTTGTTAATCAGGTATTTCACGCCAAGTATGATGTCTGCCTCCGAATAACATGGAACGCCATCGGGAATCAGGAAGAAATCTCGCAGACGCTGCTTTGCCTGCTTTAATTTCACCATGATAATATCCGACTCCGGTGCCACACCGGAAAATATATCATCCCCATCCAGATAGGTGTTCCCGGCAGCCACCGATGCCAGAAACGTACCGTGCCCGTCCATATCCCGGCTTGGTACAATCTGATACGGCTGTTCCGTCTGTATCGCCAGATTCAACAACTCCTGCGGATACTCCCTGCCATATCCAAAGATAGGACGCGTATCGATCTCCCCGCTCTGTACAGACATATTGGGTTCACCCGCTTCATATGCCGTCTGTGTCTGATCCCAGATTGCCGTCACCCGGCATGTACCGTCGGCTCTGCGGAACAGTGGATTCGCAAAGTCGATACCTGTATCAATAAACCCGACCAGCACATCTTTTCCCGAAAGCGACAACCCCGGCACCGTCTGGACTGCCCCAATACCAATCCCCTGCAATGCCGAGGTATCCATCAGTCCAAAGCATTTCGGTATCCGGTCATAACCTAACCGAAACAGTGTATCTGCCGAGAGTGCTGCTCCAGCCGCATCATAGACACTACGATACGCCACAAGGAACTGACTGTTAATGATCGTTCTGCAGTCCGGCTGTAGGATCTGCATCTCCCCCGCCAGATTGTTGTCGTATTTCACAAGGAAATCAAGCACATCCTCATCATATATATAGGCGCCACACGCCGAACCATACAGGCTATCCATCGCTCCTCCAACGCAAAAAATCCCCTCAGCAAAATGTATGCTGAGGGGATCTTATGTATGTTTATTTTGCAATATACGATGCGCGAACCGAAGTAATGCCACCGTAATTTTTCGCCGGCGCCGGCTGTCCCTTTGGAACTAAAATGATCTGAATGCCTTCCAGACGCTTTGCATAACCGGCTGTACCGGATGGTGCACCATTCTTCGCCCAATCAAGCCAGCCAAATGACTGTGCATGCACACGATAGTAAATGTCATAATGCTTTGCCATCTCACCGGTCAAATTGATCCGGATTGCTTCGAGACGTTTTGCCTCGCCACTCGTACCACTCATCACGCCATTCTTCCGCCACGTTGACTGATTATTCTCATTTCCTTGCCAGCCATAGCTCTGTACATGTGTTGTATACACGATGTCTCCGCTGTACTGCTGGTTAGAAAGACGGATATTGATACCCTCCAGCCGCTTTGCCTGACCACTTGTACCACTCATCTGACCATTGTACTTCCATGCCTGCCAGCCGTAGCTCTGCACATGGGTACGGTAGGTCACGTTTGTCTGTGCTTCACCTGCAATCTGCGGATCGGCATTGGATGTATTCTTTGCATTTACAACCGGAAACGTACCCGCCTTCGCATAATAGCCAAGCGCATATGCGGAATTGATATTTCCCATTCTCGTATTGAAGGAAGCACCTTTCTTTACAACCACAATCTGGATTCCCTCCAGACGTTTTGCATAACCGGCTGTTCCTGATGGTGCGCCATTCTTCACCCAGCCGAGCCAACCGTAGCTTTGCGCATGCACGCGATAATATACATCGTATTTGCCTGCATCCGAACCTGTCAGCTGAATCTTGATTGCTTCGAGACGTTTTGCCTCGCCCTCTGTTCCATTCATCTCGCCATTGGCAGACCACGGCAGCCAGCCATAGCTCTGACAATGTGTTGTATACTGGATTCCCAGATTATCATTGCCCGTCACACGAATCTTGATACCTTCCAGGCGCTTCGCTTTTCCGCTCGTTCCTGCCATCGCACCATTTGTAAACCATGTCTTTGCATCATTCTCATTTCCCTGCCAGCCAAACGTCTGCACATGGGTTGTATACCGCACGGTTACAGCTGGTGTAACCGGCTGACTTGGTGTTGGATCTGGTGTTGGATCTGGTGTTGGTGTTGGGTTCGGCGTTGGCGTTGGATCTGGGTTTGGTGTCGGATCTGGATTCGAATCTGGATTCGGATTTGGATCCGGATCCGGTGTTTCTGAAGAATCGGCCTTCTTCACTGTCATAACAAAAGAATCCTTGGCTCCCTGCCCATCCTTTGCCGTTGCTGTGATTGTCGCTGTACCTGCCGCCTTTGCTGTCACGGTTCCGTTCTCATCTACGGATGCAACACTTGGATTGGATGAAGTCCAGGCTACCGCCTTGTTGGCAGCGTTATCCGGTACCACTCGCAAATCCTCAACCGTATATGACTCTCCCACCGTCATGGTTTTCTTGCCACCTACAATCGTAATTGTCGACACCTTAACCAGTTTCGGGAGATTTTCTATGTCTTCACTATATCCACATGTTTTACAAACATGATATTTCTTTCCCGCCTGCTCATACGTTGGATTGATTGTCTGCACCGCTCCATATACATGAGAAGTGCAAAGGCTTACTTTATTATAAGTTTCCTGCCCCTTATAATTCGCAGTATCCGCAGTAACATAACATAAATCTCCATCTATAAATCCAAGTCCATATATATAGGTTCCCTTTGCAGTGCCTGATGGCAATGTGAATATCGTTTTCGTCGTTCCAGTTGAGATGCTATACTGTTCAATCGTTGTCGGTGTTGAGAAATAAATCACACCATTTCGTGCTGCCATACGTCCGAAATAAGCCGTCCACACGCCATTGTCTGCAGTTGTCCATTTCGCGTATGCCGGTCCATATAAACAGGTAGTTGTCTGGCTTGCATAATTATACTTGGAAATCTGATATTTCGCGCTACGATCAGCTGCCACATATGCGCCATCCAGATAATACCAGTTTCCATTGTATGGATACATATATGTCTGCACACCACTCCAGAATCCACTCTCATAGCGGCTGTCAGTTGCTTTGGTATAGGTATAGCCATACGGAACACTCGTTACATAATCCGTCCGATCGCTATCCAAAGATAACAAGGTTGCATCCGAAATCATAAAATACGTATGCTTCACTCTTCCGAGATTGTCCCATGTCGGATCATCCCATGTGGCATCCATGTGATACCACTGATTGTTCAGATATACGGCATTCCACGCATGATTTGCAGCCTCACTTGAAACATAACCGCAGACAATATTCTGGCGTTTCATCAGATACATGAACGTCAGTGCATATCCCTGACAAACCGCCTTCTTCTTAACAAGTGTGCCATAGATATTATAATCATCGCTCGACAAAGAATTTGATAAATAATTCTCATAATCATACGTTACATCTGTCACAAGGTAATCATGATATGCAAGCGCAATCTCCACATCACTCAACCCGGTTGTATCAATCGCAGCTTCCATCTTCGCAACTTCTGCATCAATCTCCGCTTTCATAGAAGTAATCTGTGCCTTCGTATAATTATATGTAATGATCAATTTTGTAACATTACTTTGGTTATCCAGATAATAACGAAATCCACCCGATACATAAAACAACTGTGGATTCATGTTCAAAATACCGTGTATAACATCTCCCACATTGGTTCTTGTCAGTCCATAGCCTGTCACATCTATGGTATCCTGCAGCTTCTCCATCGCAGCCACAATCGCTGTATCATGTGAATGGTCATAACTGCTGTCCGCAACCGCGTCGCTTGCTTCCAGCAAACCACCCTCCGACAGCAGTCCGCTTCCATCCTCATGAACAATCTGCGTTGCCTCCTGCAACGGCTCGTCCAGCTCCGCGGCAACTCCTGTTACAGTATTTGCCAGCAGCATCACGAGTACAAGCAAATACGTAAATAGTTTCTTTCCTCTTTTCATGCAACCCTCTCCTTTTCTACAACCTGTTTTCAATTTTACCCATACATTCATTACAGTTCTCGCTAATAAAACATTAACATATATTGGGGGAATGCAAAGAGAAAGTTTTGAAGATTTTTAAGACGGAGAATCATATGCATGTAAAAAATCAGGAGCGACAGCCCTATACAAATATAGGATATGTCACTCCTTCCATTCACACGCAAGCATCTTCAATATACTGAAAAGATTGTGGTGCATTACTTATTCCATATTCTTTTAATTCTTTAGGCGAAGCATACTTTACAACATTTTTTAACTTATATGCTACTGCTTGATCCCGGTTTTCATAATATTGATTGAAAAATGATTTATCAATACCCGATTTTTCCTCTGTTTTCTCCCAAATCACTTCTGGCGAATCAATCAAAACATCCTCCACTTCGGCTTCCCCAACAACCCGCATAATAGGATTCGTAGAGTAAATTAAGATCTTATCTACATGCCTTTTGCACGCCTTTTTACGGAACTCATATCTCTTGGTTCCATTCATTATATTTTCTACATGAATAGGATTAATTGATAATAATATCGCACACATTATTTTTCTCCTTTTCATTTTTTTTAATTATATCTCAATAACATTCAATTTGCAACCTTTGGCAAACATTTGTTCTATCTTTTTAACAAATGCATAACACTTCCCCTTCTAGCAATCTCAAAGAATTGACTATCATTCAATTTAAAAAATCCCCAATATGAATCGCGGTCTAATCCAATTTCCTCTATCAAATCATGTCGAACTATCCTTTTCCTCAGCGCACCATTATATGTCATTTTTATTGCTTTACATCTACCCTTATTGTACCAATATCTTAAATCTTTTTTGTCAAATACACTATACTTACTTGCATAATTATAAAATTCGTCAAAACTGCCGAATTCTCCCTGTGTTTTTACATCCTCAACAACACATATAGACGTTACAACGGAGGAATATTCTGCGCTTCTCCCATCTTCACCAGTTCTATACAACACCACAATGTCTCCATAATTCAAATTCTCTACGCCATCCATACTGCACACATAAATTTTATGTATGGAATTTGTATATGATACATCTTTTATTATGCTTTTATTCTCTGTCGTTAATATCGAATCCGGAAACATGATCGAATGATATTTCGGATAAATACTTAGTAAATACTTCTTTGCTGTGCTCACATCTACATAAGGAAAGTCTTTGTTTATTTCCCCTGTAATTATTCCCATTTTCTTTAAGTAAACGTTTTCTCTTTGCGCGCCCTCTCCTTTAACTCCATATTGTTCAAACCCAAATTTTTGAACCAAACTGATCAACGAACTGTGTTTTTCATAAATGGTTACGTAACATACATCAACTGCTTCATTTATTGCATAATCCATAATTATCTTAATAAACTGTTCTCCCATTTTAGTTCCATGCGCCTCGATTTTAAATGTTCCCACCTTTAGTATCCTTTCGGCATGAATATTGGGTTCTACATCATTTACACACTGATATTCCATTTTTAAATATAAAAGACCTATCAGGTTTGCATTTTCATACTGCGCAAATGCAGGCTCATCTTTTTTTCTTCCAAACCAATCATCAAATCCTGGATAATCTCTTTTAAGTGAATCAAAAAAAGGATCGTGTAAATCAATTTCTGAAAATTTCTTGCATATAATATTATTCAATATATTTTCCTCCATTTTAATTTGTTTATACTATATCAATTTTCATTTGGAACAGGTTGTTATGAAAACTTTAATAACCACATACGAAATTATAGATATTTACAGAATAACTGTATTCTCCTCTAGAATCCCTATCCCCCAAAATACTGATATAAGTTTTAATCTCCCCTATTAAAACTTATATTATATATATTACACATCTCGACAAATATATCAAGGAATTTCGACAAATTCAAAAAAGATCTGATGTATAAAACATCAGATCTTTTTATATAACTATCAACTCATCTCAACGCATCCAGATATTTTCCATCCAAAACATCCTTCAAGTACTGTCCATACTGATTCTTCTTCAAAAGCTCGTACACTTCCAGTACCTCTTCCTTGCTGATCCAACCATTCAGATATGCGATCTCTTCCAGACACGCAATCTTACGATGCTGATGCGTCTCCATCGTCTTTACGAAGTTCGTTGCATCAACCAGACTCTCATGTGTACCTGTATCCAGCCATGTAAAGCCCTGTCCAAGCAATTCTACATTCAGATTTCCCTTCTCCAGATAAATTCGATTCAAATCGGTAATCTCCAGCTCTCCACGAGCAGAAGGCTTCAAATTCTTCGCATACTCTACAACATGATTATCATAGAAGTAAAGACCAGTTACACAGTAATTACTCTTCGGCTGTGCAGGCTTCTCTTCAATCGAAATTGCCTTTCCATCCTGATCAAACTCTACAATACCAAAACGCTCCGGATCATCTACATAATAACCAAATACGGTAGCTCCTTTTCCGCTCTCTGCATTCTCCACAGCCGCTTTCAGGCGCTTCTTCAAACCATGTCCAGCAAAAATATTATCGCCCAATACCATTGCCACAGAATCGTCACCAATGAAATCTGCACCAATGATAAACGCCTGCGCCAGTCCATCCGGTGATGGCTGCACTGCATAAGTCAGATTCACACCAAACTGGTGTCCATCTCCCAGCAGTTCCTCAAAACGTGGTGTATCTGCCGGCGTTGAAATAATCAGAATATCCCGAATCCCAGCATTCATAAGTACCGACATCGGATAATAAATCATAGGCTTGTCATAAATCGGGAGCAACTGCTTTGATGTTACTCTGGTCAATGGATATAAACGTGTACCGGAACCTCCGGCTAAAATAATTCCCTTCATAAATTAATTCTCCTTTTTATTAATTTGACTTATATCATTAACAAATTGTTTAATCTCTCATGGATAATATTCATATAATCCCTCTGCAAAAATAGGTGTCTTCCAAGAAATACAAAAGACACCTATAAGCATATCATATATAAACTATCAAACATCTGTCAAATTTTAGTAACTAGACTGCAATACACTTTAAGTGTAACGCCGGCGATTACCAGAGTCAATAGTATTTTTCATTTCTTATTTCAACTCCACCGAATTCGGTGCCGTTCCATAATCATAATATTGTTTTCCCTCATCAACCAAATGCTGGTGGAGTTCTCCAATCGGGTGAGACTCATAAAATTCCGGAGTGATATCTGCGAAGTAAGCTTTTGCATTCATTCTGTCATAATCTTCCGTCCCAAATCCCCAATTTCCATGATGGCTCAACTGAACATAATCGCCCGTCAGCTCGTCTCCATATGTCTCAAACAAATATTTATTCATGTCGGCTTTGACATCACCTGTATACAGAAAACTTTCTTCCTGATTTGTAATTTTCATGCACAAAGAACCATCATTCTGATAATCCAAATCCGGACCAACATTCTGCTTCACAATATCATCAAACGCATTATACACATGGATCCGCAGGCCGCACACTTCAAGCTCCTCATCTCTTCTCAAATGAATAATATTATCTGCATCCTTTGTTAGATTATGAAATGTCTCCAGAGGTTCCAATCCCATACTGTCATACGGTTCCCCCACTTCCTTAATAAATTCGTAATCGTAGCCATTATCATATATCCTATCTATAGTCATTCCCTGTGGGTCCGCATAAATCACATTAAATGCACCAACGTGATCACTATGTGTATGAGAGATAAACCATGCATCAACATGATTCCCATTCTGGGCAATAACCTTTCTTAATGCCGGGGCATTCTCAGCCCATCCACCATCTATAATAATCAAATGTCCACTGTTCGTAATTGTATAACAATTCGCCTGTCTTCCCGTCACATCTGAATATTGTGTGATTATGCATCCATCGGTATTCATTTTCTCTTGATTTCCTGTTTTATTATGCATATGAACCGCTGCGGAAATACCTCCCAGCGCTAATACACATAGCAAAGCAAAAATTACGATTCTTCTATTCATAGTTCACAATATCCTTAGATTAATATTTCTTCCTTCACACCCTTAAATTCCACTTTATCATCTTGGCATTATAATTGCAAGGTTCATTGTGACATGGTACAATATTATTGATATTATACGATAGAGGTAACAACATGAATAAATTAAAACACTTCCTATTAAATAGTAAAAATATTAACAAATCCAGTTTCATCTGGAATATGGCAGGAAGCATGCTCATGGCGTTTCAGTCTGTTATCATGCTGATGATTATTACTCGTACATTAAATCTATATGAGGCAGGGGTATTTACACTCGCCTATGCAAGCGCTAATCTCTTCCTGAATATTGGAAAATACGGCATGCGTAATTTCCAAGTGTCCGACGTCAAGCGCCAGTTTAACTTCAAAGAATATAATACCTCGCGTATTATTACAACCGTATTAATGTTGATTGTTTCACTCGTTTACGTCGTAATCGCCAAAAGCAAAAATGATTATAACATGAACAAAACATGGATCATCATATGGATGTGTCTGTTTAAGATTGTTGATTCTATCGAAGACGCCTATCTGGGGTATTACCAGCAAGAAAACCGGCTTGATGTAGCTGGAAAAATGCTAACTCTACGCATGATATTAACCATACTGGTATTTGGTCTGGGACTGATATTCCTACGTGATCAGTTAATATCACTGATGATCGCAACTATATTTACTACACTACTTTTAATAATGTTTGTGACACTTACTTACCCAGCTTTTCGAAAAGAAGAATCTGTCCACAAAGGAAAAGTCTGGGAATTGTTACGCGTTTGTTTTCCTCTATTTCTAGGCTGTTTCCTCGCCTTTTATATTGGAAATGCACCCAAATATGCGATTGACAGTTTACTCAGCGACGAAATGCAGGCATGCTATGGTTTTATAGCCATGCCGGTATTTGTGATTGGATTGCTAAACAACTTTATATTCAGTCCGATGATTGCAAGAATGTCTATGATGTGGAAAGAACGACAAAATAAAGATTTCTTTCGATTATTTTGGATACAGATTTTAATCATTGGAATTATTACTATTGTCTGCGAGGCAGGAGCTTTCGTTCTTGGAGTACCAGTATTATCCATGCTATATAACACAGATCTTGCACCATACAAAACAGAGTTGCTTGTGTTATTATTGGGCGGTGGCTTCCTTGCTTTATCCGGGTTATTCGTAACAATCATGACTATCATTCGGATTCAGAACAGTCAGGCAATCGGATATGGTATTGTAGCAGTTTGTGCATATATTCTATCCCCAATCTTTGTGCGGAAATATGCTGTTATGGGAGCCTCTGTTCTCTATCTTCTGCTTATGATCCTGTTATGCATTATCTTTGCGATCATGATGATGATTGGATTCAAAAAGAAAAGATCCGACGCATAAAGCACCAGATCTTTTCTTTTTATAATTCATCAACTTATCTCAACGCATCCAGATATTTTCCATCCAAAACATCTTTCAAGTACTGTCCATACTGATTCTTCTTCAAAAGCTCGTACACTTCCAGTACCTCTTCCTTGCTGATCCAACCATTCAGATATGCGATCTCTTCCAGACACGCAATCTTACGATGCTGATGCGTCTCCATCGTCTTTACGAAGTTCGTTGCATCAACCAGACTCTCATGTGTACCTGTATCCAGCCATGTAAAGCCCTGTCCAAGCAATTCTACATTCAGATTTCCCTTCTCCAGATAAATTCGATTCAAATCGGTAATCTCCAGCTCTCCACGAGCAGAAGGCTTCAAATTCTTCGCATACTCTACAACATGATTATCATAGAAGTAAAGACCAGTTACACAGTAATTACTCTTCGGCTGTGCAGGCTTCTCTTCAATCGAAATTGCCTTTCCATCCTGATCAAACTCTACAATACCAAAACGCTCCGGATCATCTACATAATAACCAAATACGGTAGCTCCTTTTCCGCTCTCTGCATTCTCCACAGCCGCTTTCAGGCGCTTCTTCAAACCATGTCCAGCAAAAATATTATCGCCCAATACCATTGCCACAGAATCGTCACCAATGAAATCTGCACCAATGATAAACGCCTGCGCCAGTCCATCCGGTGATGGCTGCACTGCATAAGTCAGATTCACACCAAACTGGTGTCCATCTCCCAGCAGTTCCTCAAAACGTGGTGTATCTGCCGGCGTTGAAATAATCAGAATATCCCGAATCCCAGCATTCATAAGTACCGACATCGGATAATAAATCATAGGCTTGTCATAAATCGGGAGCAACTGCTTTGATGTTACTCTGGTCAATGGATATAAACGTGTACCGGAACCTCCGGCTAAAATAATTCCCTTCATAAGCTTTTTCTCCTTTACGATACAATTTATTATAATTAAACCCGTCTATTTAAGCTCTATTCAAAATTAAGTTATGCTCTACAGATGTGATTTCTTCACTATAACCTTCTATACTTTTTAAGCCATGTTTGCATACTCTAAAATCGCTTCTTCTATCAAAATCTCCGGTTCATATCCAATATCTTCTTTTATATGTTCTAAAGATACATCCCAAATATAATCATCCATAAAATCTTCTTTTCCACTAAATATTATCCTGGAATCAGACTCTAACAACTTTACACACAATTCAGCCAATTGCTTATTTGATACCGCATTATAACTTGAAAGATTGTATATTCCATGCGCCTTCCCACTATATAACGCAAGATATAAAGCCTTTGCAATATCCCGAACATGTACATACGTCTGAACCCGACTTCCCTTTCCCGACAGTATCAAGTCTTCTCCGTTCTTTGCTTTTGTTACAAATGTCGGGAATATTGTCTTCGGATTCACACCCGGTCCTACTGGAGCAGATATTCGAAAACTAGCTGTTCTCACCCCATGCATATAATCTGCATAATTTGCAAGTAATTCTTCTGCAATTTTCGTTGCATGATACACTGTAGGCGGTTTCAAAGAATGTTTCTCTGTAATCGGATGCTCCTCTGGTTTTCCAATGACCGGTAAACTTGACAATTGTAAAAATACTCCGATATGTTCTCGTTCCGCAAATTCAAGCAGTCTCTGAGTTCCTACACAATTATGTGCAACAACTTCCACATTATAAGGTTCTTTACGCATATCCGCTGCCAAATGGATAATTGCATCAATCTTATCCACTTTAACAGATGCCATAATTCCATCTATCGCTTCTGAATCCATATCACAACAAATGTACTCATCAACTTCTGGTACAGACTTTTCTCTACGCCCTAAACCAATGACATATTCACCTTTTTCTTTCAGATATTTACAAACATGTCCGCCTATAAATCCGTTTGATCCTGTGATTAAAACTTTCATCTACATTTCCTCTTACATTTAGATAATATGATAACAATTTTTATATGCTTGTTCCCATTGTCCTCTTTGCCTTAGGATATATTGCATAACATCACGAAATGCGCCTTCCCCACCTTTTTTCGTTGAAATATAGTCTACTATTTCTTTTATTTCATCAGCAGCGTCACTTGGACATGCTTTAAATCCAGCTAGTTCCATCCCCATATAATCATTAAGATCATCCCCCATATATGCCAATTCATTAAAATTAATATTTCTATCGCCAATAAATTTTTTCAAATAGCCTACCTTATCAACAATCCCCTGTTCTAATAAATCTACTTGCATTTCCTTCATTCGACGTTCCGTAGCTTGGCACCTTCGTCCCGTAATTACAACTGTAAAAATCCCACATGCTTTTGCTGTAAAAAAACCAGCAGCATCCTTTGTATTAAACTTTTTAAATTCATTCCCCTGTTCATCATAATAAATCCCTCCATCCGTTAACGTTCCATCTATATCAATAACCATATACTTAATAGTAGATAACGCATTTGACTGAATATTGGGAATTTTTAAATTACCATTCATATAATAAGATGTATACATTATTTTCTCCTAAGGTTATCAAAAAGATATGTTATTGCCGTTTTTATTTCTGATGTTTTTACATCATGTACAACCAACAAGCTCATATCTGGTTTCATTAATACTGCTGTAAGATCTGTACTTGTTTGTTTTTTATCCTTTCTTATTGCCGCCATTATTACATCCATATTCATAGGTATACTCTGGATATCTACATGTATAATTTTCCATATTACATTTTCTATTCTATTTACTATTGACTCCTTTAACCATCCACGCATTAACGATATCCGGTTTGCCACAATCATTCCCATGGCAACTGCTGTTCCATGTGGAATTACATAATTACTCATTGTTTCAAATGCATGTCCAAATGTATGGGCATAATTCAAATGTATTCGAATTCCTCTGTCAAACTCATCTTGCTCTATAAACGCTTTCTTAAAGGCTAATGAATTATACACAAACTCTTCTAATGTTTTTTCATCTCTTGCCAAAAGCAAATTGATATTTTCTTCAACCTTTTTTATTCCCTTTTCACCATACATAACATTAAATTTTACAACTTCTCCTAAACCACTCTCAAAATCCTTTTCCGACAAGCTTTTAAAGAATGGTGTACATATTTGAATCTGATCCGGCGGATAAAAAGTTCCCAAAAGATTTTTAAATTTTTTATAATTTAATGATGTTTTTCCCCCTATACAACTATCACACGCCGCAAGAAGCGTTGTTGGATAAAAAGTCCAATGTATTCCTCTATATAATACATTCGCTACAAAACCTGTAACATCTTGCACAATTCCCCCACCAAAAGAAATTAACTTTGCATTTCTCTTAGCTGGAATATTCGTCATAATTTCACATATTTGTAATGCAGACTCAATTGTCTTATTTTCCTCAATTGATTCAAAAATATATAATTGATCTTTTGGAATTTTATTAAATAATCTTTCGACATATATATTATATAGCTTTTTATCAATTACCACATATGTATCTTTATCAATTTGAAGCTTCTCTATAACATCAAAATTATTATTTACTGTTACTTCATAATCTTTCGAACTTGCCTTAATAATCATTTTTCTGAATATCCTCCATCTATAGTTATTTTTTGTCCCGTCAAATATGTGTTTTTATCACTACATAAAAAATAAACTACCTCCGCCATTTCTCTAGGTTCTGCCATTCGTCCCATTGGAATATCCTTATTGATACTTTCAATCTGCTCTAATGTATTATTTTTATATGTTAATTCTGTCAATGTAAACCCCGGGCATACTGTGTTAACAAGAATATTGTATGGTGCCAATTCTACTGCCAATGTATTTGTAACTCCATGTACTCCATTCTTTGTTGCACTATATACACATCGCCCTCCCTTAGAAACAGTTGCCCATATTGAACCAATATTTACAATACGTCCATATCTTTTTTCTTTCATCTTACCTACAAAACCCCTAAGCAATCTAATAGGTGAAATTAAGTTAATCTGCATCATCTGTGTTAATTCGTCATCTTTTATCTGTGTTATTTCATTAATCTCATTAACACCTGCATTGTTAACGATTACATCAAAATATTCATCTTTATGGTTAGCTATATACACCTCAACTGATCTAGGATCACTTAAATCCATCTCCTGCCTTGTTGGGCACACCAATATGTAGCCTTCTTCCTTGAATTTCTCGGCAATTGCTTTGCCTATTCCTCGAGATGCACCAGTTATTAATACTTTTCTCATTATTATCTCTCCATTTAACTACTCATCTGCAAATATAACCTTAATGTTATTATTATAATTTTTTACCGCATTTATCATTTCTTCTTTATTTTCATATTGATAATAAATATATGCAATTCGTTCGTTGAGGTAATCATTTATTGCCCCATTCTCACCCAACATATCTATTTTCTTAAAAATATGGGGACTTATACTATTATCGATTTCATATCTCCTTATCTTTCCATTATGAGGAGCCATTATACCATGATGTCCGCAATACTTATACTCTATATCTGTAAATTCCAGTCTATCACAGGATTCACCCAACGCAGCCTTTATATAAGCCTCTTCCCATGGAAACCCTGTCGTTTTATCCGCCAACATTAAAAACTGATTTCCAAAAGCCCTCCGCATTGTTTCAATAATGTATGGTTTTCCGTCTTTCATGATATATTGTAACGCTATGATTCCATCTACCAAATTTAAATCTTCAGCCATATTTTCTATAATCATCTTTAATTCAGGCTCCACCCTCTCTATACAATCCGCTGGTAGTGTCTCAGACTGAATTAAATATGGGTTTATAGGGGAATAACAATTACAACTTGTTGAAACATATACTTTTTTATTAATAAGAAATGTTACATATGTATGCTGTGTTCCTATCACAAACGGTTCAATAACAATATGCTTATCTCTCGATTTTTCATATGAATAATCTACAGCTTCTACAGCTTCTTCATATGTATTGGCACGTCTGATTCCCTTTCCTCCCGTCAAGTCATTCGCTTTGACAATAATTGGATATTCTATTTGCTTAATATAATTTAAAGCATCCGCCTTATCTTCTGGACAATATGAATGCGGAGCCGGTATATTATGTTTGTACACATATTGTTTGAACAGATTTTTGTGATGTAATAATTTTGCAATCTCATATTTATCATATCCTGGCCAACCCATCTGTTCTGCAACATACGCTGCTGTAAGAACACCAAAATCATTCGCGCAACTAATAACACCTTCTATATCATTGTCTTTTACAATCTGCAACACCTTTTCTTTATCTGAATAATCCGCTGGAATATATTCATCTGCATACTGATGTCCTATCAAATTTGGAGCATTTCCAGTCGTAATAACATACATTCCCATTTCTTTTGCTTTCTTTATAATTGGAGCTTCGCAGAAACTTCCATTTAAGACCAATACCCTTTTCTTTGCCATGTCAACCTATTCCTCCTCTTTATTTTCTATATTTATTTTTTCTTTAATTACGTATTGCGGTGCATTATTTATACATATATACATTCTCCCTATATACTCACCCAAAAGCCCAACAAAAAACATAAGCTCTCCCGTGAGGAATAATACCACGTTTATCGCAATAAATAACGAATAGTTCAACAAAATGCCCATTGCAAATTGTATAATCAAGATAATACTCCACAACAACGCAATGAAAATATTTACTACACCTACATAAGTAGCTAATCGCAAAGGCTTTTCAGAGAAAGATGTAAATCCATTCATCCATAAACCTAATAGCTTTTTTAATGTATAACCTGACTGTCCATAACTTCTATCCTGATGATCAATGTATACATTTGCTACATTCCTCGTAGCCCTTAACATTAATCCATGCACAAATGGATATGCATTCTTATATTTTACAACCTCATCAATCACAAACCGCTGACATACACAATAACTGTTTAATTCAATTCCCTTTGGCATACCAACCAAATGTGTAGACATAAAAAAACTAACTTTACTTCCAATCTTACGAAACAATGTGCTTTTTTTTTCTTTATACCTTGCAGAGACTAAATCATATCCCTCTTCCAGTTTGTCTATCAATCGAAACATTTCAGATGGAGGATTCTGTCCATCATCATCCAAACACACAACAATATCCCCTGTTACTTCATTAAATCCTGCCATCAGTGCGCTATGTTGTCCAAAATTTTTCGCCATATTCAACACTTTTACTTTAGAATTATGTGCAAGATTAACTAACACACTATATGTATCATCCTTGGAACAATCATTTACACAAATTATCTCATAAGTGTATCTACCATCATTCTCTACTGTTTTTATAATATCATCAACAACTTTTTTTATACTTTTTTCTGAACAATAACACGGTATTACAAATGATAACTTCTTCATGATAATTCCTCTATCCTTTTATTTATTTTTTCCTTAACCATGGTATAAATACAACCTCCAATTAAAGCCATTAACCAAAAAATCAAAAAATTAAACGGCATAGGGATTCCAATACATAATGGTTTAAATGTTACCTGCATTAAATATATTGATAATGTACTATCTCCAATAAGCTGAACACATCGCCATAGTTTATTTTCATTTCTTATTTTAATATCAGAAATGCTCAACATATAAAGTAAAACATTAATCCCAAAAATATATATACCTAAATGAATCAAAAACTGATATTTGTAGGCACTATTATATATCAAAATTTCAATATATTCCATAGCCCATACCAGAATACCACAAATACCACCGACAAAATAAAATTTGGAATACTTTCTCACATTTTGCATATTTTTATTATTTATAATCTTTCGAATAATTCCTCCTGAAAAGAATGGTCCAAAATAAAATAAAACTTTAAACAATGAAAAACCTTCTAATTCAACACAAAATGTTGATAAATCCATTCCAAAAACATATGATACTATATATATTAACGCATATGCACACAGCACCCCTATGTATTTTTTTATACTCTGTCCCTTTATTGCAAAATAAAAAATAACATAATACAACAATATTGCAAAAACAAACCAATATAAATCGACATATCTTTTAATTAATACACTAAAATCAGTATTTGCAAATTCGGATTTTCCGTCTATAAGTATAATTCGTAACAAAAGAAAAATTATTGTTGCTGGTAAAATTCTATTAGCTCTCTTTTTTATCCATTCTCTAAATCCAATATTTATATTAGCTAAACAATATCCTGACAAAACAAAAAAAATAACGTTTCCTTGTCCTCCACCAATCGCCAACAATGAAATTGGATATAAATCACCACAATGACTATTTGTAATTAAAAGGCACGCCAAAAAGCGTAATACAACTATTCGATTATCTTTATATTTTTTATTTTCCATTACCAATTTCTCATTTTTCAAAATAATAAACGTCTATTTCACCATACATATTGACTATTTTCCCTAATTCCTCAACTTTATATCCTAATTCCGATATTTTATCTATAACTTCTCTATTGCTTGCACGCGCAGGAACAATAAAATAAAATCGGTTATCTGCATCCAAGTATTTGTCTCCCCTCGACAGTATAAAATCAGAATATAATGTTTTTACCTTTAACATCTCGGTATCTTTACTATTGAATATTCTTTTTTTATTTTTATCGTCCCAATATATCTTATAGCAGTTTGCACCACCGTAATTTCTTCCCGATATATTTATTTCATAATCTATAATATCTAATATAAATACATTTTTTGTTTTTGAAAAATCCATTTTTTTAAATGCACAATCCAACAAATCATCATAAAAAGAATATTCCAAATTATATGCATATAAATCACCCAATATCGGATATTTCCCATCTACACCCGAAACAATATTCATGCCTTCCCGCTTATCAGATTTATATGCCAATTTATATATTTCTTTTTGCCCAGTATTTATTGAATCCGCATATAATATAATAGACGGATCAGTTGTCCAAAACGTCTGAAATATCATCAATATATCAAGACAAATAATTGATAGATTTTTAAGCTTTCTGCTTGTAAATGATTCAATAAACAAAGGAATCAGTAGTGCAAATATCAAAGAAAACAGTGTCGTATATCTTGGGCAATTTGCATCAGAATTATATAACATTAATAACAATAAAACCAACAAAGAACTAAGATACAACGAATAAACGATAATCATATTATTAGATGAATCACTTTTTCGTTTATTTGTCCACACTATCCCTACTATTATCAATAACACCAATAACCAACGAAATCCAAAAACAAAAGTCTGCAAGAATGTATTCATAATTTGATTCTTATCTAACAAATTAATCATCGATGTACTTACAAATGTTCCATAAAAAGATTGCGATGTAAAATAGTCTCCATATTTAAACAAAACCATAAAACATAAAACTGGAAACAGCCATAAAAAAACTTTTTTCCATGACCACCAATTCATAAACTGTTTAAAAAAGGATTTTTTATTTTTATTGATATATACATCTATTATCATATAAGCAAATAGAAAAAACACATAAAAAGCAAAGCCCGTTATCTTGGTAAACGACATCAAAAATCCAGTAAACGAAATCAATAAATCATTTCCTTTTATTACCGCAGCTAAGAACCAAACCGCAAAAAATGTAACATTCCAATCCATATCGATATATGAAAATAGACCAACAATATATGGAGAGAACGCAAATAACAAACTAATCATGGAGGCCTGTAAGTTTGTAATATCTAGATATATCTTCTTTATTAGCCAATGAAGTATACATAAAGTAATAACCGTGATAACAAGATTAGCTATATATACTCCAATTATCCTACCTGGTAAAACAGCTTCTAAAGGAGCCGCAAACAGTGCCAATCCCTGTGCCCATTTCCAACAATTAAATGCACCTAAAAAGGATAAAAAATCCAAATTAAATAATTTTGTTGCCCTTACTAAACTGCCATAATAAATATTTGCATCATACCTTGGGACATTATTAAATTGCAGCAATTCAACAACAATTACAACACCTATAACCAATAATAAACTAAATGGAATTTTAATTTTTGAAGAAGATTTATTTTGAAAAATAATCTTGCCAAATAATATTGAACATAGATTAACTAATATTACAAATAAAATATTTCCAAAATGTAAAACAGTTGTCCCCTTTGCAAATATAAATACATCACAAAAATAAGAAACTATAATTGAAATAATAAATATTGCATTTATAAAATATTTATTATTCTGATAAATATTTTTTCTGTCTTTTCTATATTTATGTACTAACATCAGAAAAACACAGCATAATAAAAGCGGCAAAAGCATGAAATTAATCATATATGTCAAAAATGTAATAACACCTGTTCGCTTATATGTTAAATTTCCATTATTCTCCCACTCCAATAACTCAACGTCATCTGTACCCAGGAACAACCATTTTGCAATCGCAGCAGTAATAGAATTCTTGACCGCAAATTTTTCTGTTGATAAATATTGTGTTGTAACAACCGCGCTTTTTGCAGCAACAATACCTTTAGGCGCTAGTTCATAGTTCACGGAATAAGAACTGTATACTTTCACATCGTTATCTATTGCCACAATACCATACGAAGTATCTCCGCTGATAGTTCCTTTATTTATACAATTCGCAATCGTGCCTTGATAAAACTCTCCCGCAATACCTGCCGCACTATTTCCACATATATTTGCATAGTTTATACAATTAGCAATTACGGCATTCTCCCCTACTGCTTGCCCCGCAATCGCACCCGCAACCCTACCTTCTATATGCCCACTAATTATCTTGAGATTGACTACTTTTCCTCCCAAGCTTCCAAAAAGACCAGCATGCTCTTGCTCTGCAATATATAATTTACTAATACCATATCCATTTCCATCATAAATGCCCCAGAACGATTTTCCGCCTGAGGTATTTCCTATTGGTTCCCATTTTTCACTTTTTAAATCAATATCACATGTCTGTCGAAAATATATTCCTTGAAATGTTTCCCCTTCATTCACCAAATCTCTTAAATGATATAAATCTTCACAATTTTGAATTAAATATGGTTCTTTACCTGTCCCTTTTCCTGTAAAATCTTCACTTTTAGCATGCACATTCAAACACATCAACATACATACACTGATAACAGTGAGCAAAAAAAAGATTTTTTTTGTATAGAATCTCATAAATAATCCTTACTCCATTTACTATTCAAAATATTTGTATACTTTTGATATAACTTCATCCACAGTTTCTCCCATGTTATAATACAATGGAAGCCGAACAATTCGTTCACTTTCCTTTGTTGTGTATTTGTCCTCACCTGCAAATACACCATACTCTCTTCCTGCCGGAGCCGAATGAAGTGGGATATAATGAAATACCGTTAATATATCATTTTCTTTCATATAATTAATAAATTTCGTTCTTTCCTCTATATTATCAAGCTTAATATAATACATATGTGCATTATGCTCGCACTCTTCTGGAACAAACGGTGTCTCAATAACTCCCTTATCTTTTAGATACTTAAACGCCTCATTATACTTGTTCCAACTATTCATACGATCGTCAAAAACCTGCTGTGCAACTTCCAACTGTGCATATAAATATGCTGCATTCAAATCACTTGGAAGATAGGAAGAGCCCGCCGCAACCCACGTATATTTGTCAACTTGTCCTCGAAGAAATCTACTCCGATCTGTTCCCTTTTCACGTACAATCTCCGCTCGATCAGAATCTTTTGCATCTCTGATAAGAATTGCACCACCCTCACCCATACTATAATTCTTTGTCTCATGGAAACTATAGCATCCATAATCACCGATTGTTCCTAGACTTTTTCCCTTATACTTTGACATAACACCCTGCGCAGCATCTTCAACAACCTTCAAATTATATTTTCCAGCTATTTCCATAATTGTATCCATTTCGCAAGATACCCCTGCATAATGTACAGGTACTATCGCAACCGTTTTATCAGTAATCGCATTTTCGATCAGTTTTTCATCAATATTCATTGTATCTGGACGAATGTCAACAAATACAACTTTTGCGCCACGCAACACAAAGGCATCTGCAGTTGATACAAAAGTATAAGATGGCATAATAACTTCATCACCAGGCTTTATATCACATAAAATCGCAGCAAGCTCCGTCGCATGTGTACATGAAGTCGTAAGCAAAGCTTTAGCAATTCCCGTTGTGTCTTCAATCCATTTATTACATAATTTTGTATAATATCCATCACCACATATCTTGTTTCTGGATATCGCATCCTGCATATATATTATTTCTTTACCCGTTACTGGTGGTACATTAAAACTAATCATAATCCCTTATCTCCATTATCATGTTTTTACAATGTGTATATACTTTTTGTTAACAGATTCATCTTGATTGTCTTATTCATTCTCTGCATCATCTGATTTACATATTCATTCAACTCATCTGTATGCTTTATTCCATAATCACAGCGTTCTTCATCATCTAAATATATGCCATTATGTGTTTCATTAAATCCGTCAATTCCGGCCAAATACACTTCCTTGACGCCTACTTTTTCCATTGTCTTTAACAATACCGCAAATGCGACATCGGGAATTGCATTTTCCTCAGTATCCAAAACATCTTTATAACGCACAGTATAATCAAATGCACCGCTTGTTTTTGTAACATTCGATGTTGCTATAATCTTATATTCCCCTTGATGTCTTGAAAGTTTACTAGCAATCTGCACATATTTCTTCGAATTACTCAGGAATATCATATCAGGCGAAATGTTATCTGGTATATAATTCATAGAAATAACTATTGGATTATTCTCGTTAATAAAGTTCTTTAAGAGTTCTTCCTGTTCCGTCACACTATCCCCAGTTCCCAAAAGAAGAAGCTTTCTGCTACCAAACAATTCCTTTAGTGCCTGTACATCTAATGTATCATCTATATCATTTTCCTGATACTCCAAGTACAACTGTTCCATATATTTTTTATCATATAACAGTTTTTTATCTCCCTGAAGTCGTCCTAACAATTCATTAATCTGTTTAACTGAAAGTGTTTTCTTCTTCATTAAATCCGATACATATGTTGGATGGCAATCATTAGATGCTGCCAAATAGAAGAACATATTATACCCCCATGTTGCCGGAGTATAAAAACTTGTTATATTGGCATCAATCGCCTCTAAGAATTGGCTAATATCATAATTTTTACCTAAGTTACTGTTCATGTACATGGCAATCAATTCGATAGGAGCATTACCGGCGCTTTTGCCCATGCCATAGATGGTTCCGTCTACAAGCAAAAGTCTGTCTGTAACCTGACTCATCATGGTAATGCAATTTGCATAACCCATCTGGAAATTATTATGTGCGTGATATCCTAACCCAATTTCTGGCAACAAATATTGATCTAGCAGATCAAAATAATGTTTCAAATTATTTTGATGCATCAATCCATAAGTATCCACCATGGAAACTGCATATGGTTTCACTTCATTTGCGAGTCGGATCAAGTCCATCATTTCGTCATCTGTATAGCTTGTAACGGATACCAACTGAGCAAAAACTTTATATCCAAGTTTCTTAAGCTCAGCGCAAAAACTCATAGCTTCATTCCGGAGATGTTTTTTAAAAATCACTCGAATCGCATCTAAATATGATTCCTCACATGGTTTGATATGCGCCAACGAACATGTACCATAATCAATCATCCCTACAATCAAAGAATTTTTTCGGTCAAGATTTCCAAATATCTTCTGAACACAATCCGTATCTGGCATAATACTTCTATTAATATCAAATGGTCTTCTTTCATCTAAAAATCCAATCTCGATATAATCTACATTTGCATCTACCAACCGTTCAAAGATACTAACCATATTATTATGTCCAAACTTCCAGTCGTTAACGTATCCTCCATCTCTCAGTGTACAATCTAACAGCTTTATTTCTCCCATGTATGAAATCTCCATTTATCAATATTCGTGCCATAATGACGCCTTTTTTAATTTTATAGCATCACATACTTTATGTCAATTTTTATTTAACTCAAGTTTACAGGCACCGCGCATCTGTGGTAAAATTTGCATTATAGGTCTTCTTTTTATCAATGATTCATGGTACAATAATAGTTAAAATTATCAATGAAAGGTTTTAAAATGTTTAAAGATAAATTAACCAACAATAAATTTATTGTATCTTTACTTATAAATCTTACTTTCCTGTTTCTTGCTCTATTATTCTGTGACATGAAATACGAAGTATCTGATGACTTTATTATGGATGCGATATTATCCGGTGCTCTTGGACATAATTACAACGAACACTTACTTTTCTCTAACATCCTATATGGTTATCTTCTTAAGTTTTTATATTCCATTACCAAAAAAATAAGTTGGTACTTCGTTTTTCAAGTCGTAATTTGCTTCGTTTCCTTAACATCTCTCTGTTATATAGTTTTGAAGCGAAACAACTCACTCATAGGATTAATCTTTTGTCTTATTTTTGTTTCTTTTTTCTCTGACGACTTGTATATTTTAGTACAATTTACTAAGACAGCTACGGTTGCAACATGCGCAGGGGGAAGTATGTTTTTATATGCTATTTTTTATTCAGAAAAAAAACGAAAGCATATGATAATCGGTGCGCTGCTAACACTTCTTGGGTCAATGGTTCGTTTTCAATGTATCTTTATTGTACTTATTTTTCTTTTTATAGTATTTATAAAGTATGCTTTTACTATCAAGGAATTCAATACTCATTTTTTTATTAAAAATTTATTGTATTGTATAATTCTCTTTATATCAGTTTTATGCGTTATGGGAGTAGATAAAATTATTTGGAATAATTCACCGTCCTACAAACAATACCGAGAATTAAATGAATTACGTGCATCCATTACAGACATTAAAACATATGATTATTCGTCCTATGCTTCTTTTTTTGAATCAAAGGGATTAGATGAAATTGACTTTCATATGATTGAATCATGGAATTTACTAGATCAGAACATTTATACCCCTGAAATTCTAACAAACTACTCCACTGTCAAAAAGGAGGTTCATAAAAACTATATACTCTCTGTAAAGCACTTGATAAACTCTTTTCGTGACAGGAAATATCAATCATATACTGTTGTTTGGGGATTACTATTAATGATGTTTATTCTATTATTTATTGATCCTCATAAATTTATTTGTATGATTCCTGATTTTATTATAGCCGGATTACTTCTTGTATACTTTTTTATACGCGGTCGAGTTGTATATCGAGTGGAATACTGCATTTTTTTATGTCTTGCAATTGGTCTGATTACTTCGTTAAATGTGACCACACTAAATAATACATATAAATTATCATTAAATATTTTAGGTGCTTTCATTCTATTATTGAAGGTTCCTTTATACATTCCAGATACAAATTATAAGACAATGTCGGATGAGATATATTCACAATATATTTCTGATACCATGTTTCGTTCATATGATTTCAATATAAAAAAATACCGATGTGATATCTCGCACAGACGACCGCATGCGGATTTAATAGACCACATTGAATCAGATAACGAACATTATTATTTAATGGATTTTTCCTCAACCATTCAGTTAATATATTATAATTACAAGCCATGGAAGCGGCTTCCAGTCGGATACTATAATAATTATTATTTTTATTTGGGCGGAGTTACTTATGGTTATCCTTCAAATAATACATGCTGGACAGAAAACAATATTAATTTTAAATCTCCACTAAAAAGCCTTGTAAATGACAAAATTATCCTGGTGGACAACCGCCAATACACTACGAAATTTGAATATCTGAAAAAATACTATTATAAAGATATATCTGCGGAGCTTATCACCACAATCAATGGATTTAAATTATGGAATTTCCACGAATAAAGAGGACTATCTATAACTGCCTTTTTCCTAAGATGTAATTTAGAATCTGCTTCAAAAATATAACTTATATGTTTACCAAAAGAATGATTGTGCCTCTTAGACACAATCATTCTTTTTTATCTTTCTAATCAACTGTTTTTCCAACTCAATTACCAAAGAATCTTTCAATACCGTCATCACAATTCCATACACGCCGAAAAAGCAAACTGCAGATATCACAAGCGTTGGAAATACACTGATTCCTAGTAATTTTACCCAGAAAGATGCAGCACTTCCAAGTCCGACTGCGATAAGAATCTTTCCATATGGAAGCTTCTGAAATATTCCCATTTTCAGGTCTCGAATCGCTACACATTGCCAGCCTAACACAACGGCCTCCGCAACCAATGTACCAAGCGCTGCACCTGCTGCGCCATAGATTGGAATAAAAATCGTATTTAACACCAAATCTACAATCGCTCCTGCAATCTCAGAATATAATACCTGTTTTTCTCTTCCTAATGGTACCATCATCTGAATGCCAGTCACATTGCTGATGCCAATCAGCGTAAGCGTCGGCATGATTATCTGCATTGGTATAATAGCTCCGGCATACGCTTTACCAGATAAGAAGAAAATTCCTTCTTTCGCATAGATCATAAAATAAATGGAAAAAGGAATCGCCACAAGGAAGATAAAGCGCATTGTCTTCTTCAATATTCTTGAGAACTCGTCCATCATACCTTTATCTACATAATAAGACGCTCTTGGTAATAATACCGTGCTAGCAGAAGTCACTACACTAACCATGATTGATTTGATCTTTACTGCGGCTGAATAGTATCCAACCTCCACCTTGTCTTTCATGAACCCAAGCATGACGTTATCCAGATTTGTATATATCGTTGTCGCCACAGACATTGAGAAAAAGACCAGTATCATCTTAATATGACGTTTGATATGATAACCTCCGATTGGTTTTAAATAAATATATTTACGAAGATTTATAAAATTTAAAACATTCGAAGCAGATGTAGCAAGAATTGTCAAAAAACCATACTGCAAACAATCCCCTGGATCACGAACAAGCATAAATGTACTGATCAATGCCACAACCTTAAATATCAAAGAACGTACCGTAATATACGTATATTGCTCTAATGCTTTGTATAACCATTCTACGCCAAGTGCATTCAGCAATATCGTCGCACCAATAATCAAAAGTAATGTATGTTCTTCCCGAAACTTTGGAACGACCGCAAGCGAAATAAAGAACACAGCATATACAATTGCAGACATGAACAGATTGATAAACAACAATTCATGAACCGCACGGGTTAACTCTTCTTTATTGTCTCTCACTTTTGCACATAGCCGGATACCATAGGTCGGAATTCCAAGCTGCGCAAACATTGCAAAATACGTCACAACGGCCGTCGCAAAAGCGACTCTTCCTGTTCCTACCGGAAGCAGGATTCTTGACACATACGGGAATGTAATCAAGGGAAAAATAAAGGATGACATAGAAAGCAATGCATTCATCACCATATTTAATTTTACAGACTTTGTCTTTATCTCAGCCATTACAGTTATTTCCGGGTATCAATCACACCAAGTATTGATACTTCATTCTCCACACATAAATCAACCATATCATACACTCGCTGATAAAGCGATACACCCTTCTTCTCAATCATAACTGCCGCTCCTTCTGCAAAAAGCTTGGACATTGCCTCGCTATCAGTAACAATCTCTGCTAATACATCCAGCTGAATGCCTTGTTTTTCAAGTTTCTTTACGAGATCTTCCTGCATATTTTCACTAATATTCCTCATATCACTGGATATCAGCGCTAACTTTGTAATCTCCTTTTTCTTACATGCTGCCAAAATTTTTGCTACCACAAATCCTAGTTGCTCCTGCATTTCAGATTCTGATATGTTTCCCAGTAATTTCATCCCCATAGTAAGTGTGTAATCCGTGTCTGCAACAATAACTTTGCTATACATAAAACATAATAACAGGATCACAATGGAACCTGCCGCGCCCAATGCACCTCCTACCAGTCCATATTTTATGAGTTTTTTCTTATCCACATGTGGCGCTGGCACCGCATCTGCAGTTGTTCCCGTCTCCTCCAGCTTTTCTTCTTTTAACGCCTGTTCTTTCTCGTCCTCGACAATGCCATTATAATAAGTTAATGTATTCCCAGATAGTGCATCCACCGCATTTTTCAACCGATCCTTTGTATTCACACGTTCTGTATATATCGTCCTTTGCACATTATAAATTGTATCAGAACGAACGACCGCAGTCTGAGTATCTGTCATCGCAAGGGTATGTTTTTGCACATTTTTTAGTTCACCGGCATATTGAATCAAAGTCTCTTTTGCTAGTTCGTCCAATCCCGGAACCAAATTTGTCCCATATACATACAGACATAATCCTCCGTTTGTTTGCATAGCGGAGTCATAAGATACATCCAGCAGCTCTTTAATCTGTGCAGCTGTATAATCCCCTTTCAGGTCCTTCGATTCAGCCACCGAATCAGCCAGTCCACCATTTCGAATATAAGCAATATATGCTGATAAAATCTGATTCTGAGCCTCTGTCCGTTCTTCTACAGTATCCAGTGCCACATCCAGTTTTATTTGGAACTGATATGTCTTTTGCTGCATATGATATGGCTCAATCTGCATATAAAGCGACTCATCCAAATATTGCTCCATCTCAGCCATACGATCATAAGAATACAATGCATATGAGATATCCGCTTTTTCTGTTTCTGAAAATTCCTCGTACATATCTTCCAGCTTCACCGGAGTCTGAGACTGTTCTGCATCAATTTCCCGTTTATTCTTCAAATAGCAAAGTCCTGCCAATCCCACTGCTCCACATAGCGCTAATACAATAACAAGCGCTATATATTTTCGGATATATGCAAACACATTTTTTACTTTAATTACTCTGTCATTTTGTTGGTTCATTTATTCTGTCCTCCTATGCCACTTTGTTTAGCTTCTCAATCGCTTTTATGGAACTACATGTTTCAATACCGGAATTTTACGAATTACCCATATGATAGCAACACAAACTGCAACAATTCCTATTGGAGAAAGCAATCTCCATATTAACGATACCTCATTAACTCTTGTCAATCGTATAACCGCTTTTAATACCGACCAATGCAAAAGATAGACGCCAAAAGTATATTTATTTAAATATACTACTATTGCCCGTATCCACTTTACATCCATTATCTTTGGAGCAATTTGTTTAATTAACACAAAAACACCTATCGCGTAGAGAATACATGGAACATCATTGTATCCATTAAACGTTTTATTTACAGTCCCATCACGCATGGATAAAAAATAAGTTCCAATCATATTTGTAAACAACCCTAAAATAGCCAAAATATATATGACTATTCTATCTTTTCTTTTTATTTCTTGTGTATGTAAGAGCCAACCAACCACAACATAAAACAGATATGACATATTTACAAATAATCTAAATCCAGGATTATAAGGAACCCAATCTGTAAACTTCGCCGCAAAAGGAATTAATACATTCAACAAAAAACCTACAACACTTATATATACATATACCGATTTTCGTTTTTCCTTCTCCACTGCCGAGAATAAAGGGATTGCTAGATAGGCCGCGTATAACGGCATAAAAAACCAATAAGTCGTTACTATAGAACCGCCATTTACTAATCCCGTAATAACGTATTTAATGGTCACATTATTCCATTGTAAATTATGCATACATATGTTAAATCCTATACCTATAAAACTCCAAAATATATATGGAAAAACTGTTTTTTTCGCTCGCTTGATTAAAAACGTTTTTGTATCATATCTTTGTCTATAATCAAGCAAGTTTGCTCCTGTTATCATAAAAAAACACGGAACAGCAAAATACAATCCCGCCTCAATTATATTCGCCGATTTCCAATATCTATCTGTGCTAAAAGTCCAAAAGCAATTATTTGAATGCAAATACACAACTGCCAGCATAGATATTACATTCATCAGCATTATACTTTCACTTTTTCGCGTACTCTCTTGCATCTCCCATCCCCCTTTTTACATTTTTATCTACAATTGATTTCTGTCCTGCTAATGTAAGCACAATAAAAGGATTAAATGTAATATCAAAAAGTCTTGGTTCCGTTATACAGAAGATCATAATTATCATCAATATCCATGTATAATAATACTGCTTTTTCTGTATTGATTTTTTTAACATATATGCATATGCAAGCAATACAATACCTAAAAATAATATTCCATGATCCAACAAAATTTTTACATAAGAACAATCAACATAGTTATACGTCCCTCTTAATGTTTCTTCCATATTAAATCCAATCCATTCAATATCTTTTCCAAATAAAGAAATGCCATATTCTGACATTGCGTTTTGCCCAAGAGCCAATCTGCCTGACAATAACTTATTTAATTGAAAATATATCGTATTCTGCGGATTATAGAATGCATGTAACAAAATCGCAAAAATTGCAACTACCACTGGGGACGCAATAAATACGCCTTTTAATTTCTGTATAAATCTTCCATTGTTTACATTTAACCGATAAATTGCAAAAATTATAATTGTTATTATACTAATCAAAAAAGCGAATCTGGAGTTTGTCATTTTGTATAAATACAAACTAATTCCTAATGCTATAATATCCTCCCAAATTGACAATTTGCCCTTTTTTAAATATATATACTGCAACAATATAAATACAAAAAGAATTGCTCCCGTTGTTGTCCACGAAAAGCCAAGAAAATGGCGTATTCGGCCTCCATCCTGCCTAACATAATCTTTTATTACTCCAATTCGCGATCCGATAACGCATACAAACAATATAACAGATTGTACTGCACACGATATTTTAATAATATAGTTTTCCTCCACATTACATGCAGCGATAAAAATCAGCAAATAAAAAATTATGGTTTTATTAAATGAGCCCAAAAAGCTTATAGCAATCACACAAGATACGTCTAAAAATAATTTTATCCATTTGCGATTATATATATTTGAACATATTACTTTGAAAGCCAAAAGAATATATGCCACATATCTTGCCATTTTTGTAAATATATTTATTAACGATACTCTGTCATTACCCTGTCCAAATGCAACAGCAGTCAAATCCAAGATGTTTGCAGACATATAAACAAAAAACGCAAGAAGAAATACCACTTCTGTTTTTCGGATATTTAATTGATTGTTACCCTCATTACGAGCTATTTCTTTCATACTTCCACTTTTATTTCATTGCCTTTTCAATAGCTTGTTTTGTATAAAATCCACTGGTTAATCGTTTTGATATAAGCTTCGCGTGTTGTAACATATCCGCATATTCATCTTCTGTGAGTTTTTCAAAAATATCTTTTATCTCATATAATGAAGAAATCGTAATTCCAACCCGCTCTTGTTCGACAAATTCAGCCAAAGCTGCTTCTTTCCATATAATGACGGGAATTCCACTTGCAAGATATAAGGAGGTCTTATGTGGGTTATTCACCTTTAGGTATTCCCCATAAACGCCTGCACATGTATCAACGGATATTCCATCCCACACAAGCCCAAAGTTTCCTTCTAATTCATAAGGTAACTCTGCTGGCGGAAAAGATCCATGATAGCAAATGTTCCCTCCTGCTTGTCCTGTATAATTGGGTCCATACAATTCAAATGCAATATCTTTAGGAAGCTCATATACATAAGCCGATTTCTGCTTATCCAGATTTCCTGCAATAATACAAGAATATCCCTGCTTCCGCTTATCACGTTTTTCTATTTTTTCTCCCTCTTTACCAATCAAATAGTCAAAGATATCTAATTCAATCATCTTCTCTGATGGTATTCCTAATGCCTCGTGCATTAGTTTCTTCATTTGATGATTGTGGACAACTATATTCGTCGCATTCTTTAATACAGACACTTCCTCTAATTCCATTCTTTTTTTCTTCTTAAATGGTATTGATTTGTTTTTTATATGGCGCATATACTCTAAATCATGAATAAACAATACCACGCGAATATTTTTCTGCACGAGTTTTTTAAAAACCGATGCAAGAAAAACTGTGTGATTTCTTACCGGGAATTGAATATATATTGTATCACCTTCATGTACACAGGCTAATTTTTCTTCCCAATATTTTTTTGTAGCTATGTGCCCCATTATTTTGCTTATAACCCCGGCACGTGTTCTCGTATCTTCACCAACCACAAGATTAATCATTTTCATCCCACATTGCTTGAATATAACATCTAAATCCTCACGAGCTTTAATTCCCGCCGTACGGTTCAAATATTCATCTTCTGTTTTTTCACATATATACCAATCCATTGAGCACCTCTTATTTCTCGAATAATGATTTACATGGCAATATCTTTTCAAATGCATGAACAACCTTTTGTTTTGTTTCCTCATAATTCTCAACTTGTGATTCATTCACACATATCATCTTATATATTCCATTTTCTATTGCATGACACATGTCTGTGATATTGTTATCTTCCGAATCCCCATCATTCATATGAAACGCTTTGCCGTTTTTTCTCCAATTGTATGGTGAAAACCTTCCAGTCACTAACTGCTCATTCTTAAATATATACTGATTAACATCCTCCGCACTGCGAAACTTATTTCTACATACCCGATCCAATATCTGCTCATTTTCTCTCCAAACCTGTTCATATGTAGACTTTAAGTATGAAGATGACAAATGAGAATATTCAAGTCCGAAGAAATCATGTCTACGCCATAGCCAAAAACTCCAATTCATCATTAGTGCTTTTTTATCCTTTACTAAATAAAACTTCTTCCTTTGCTTTTTTAATACTTCCTTCCTATCATATTTAGAGTTTAATAAAATCATATTATTTAATAAAATATGCATAAAAACATCTTGTTTATTTGGAGATATCGGATCTTCTACCGCCATATCACACGGAAGTCCATTTTTAAAAAAATCTTCCGGTTCTACTTTTGAAGTTATAAACACATCATCATTAAAATAGACAAAATGCTCTGAAAGATTTTTTATTCTATGAAAATTCAATTCTATTGTATGCGAACTGAATGTCGGTAAATATTCATGGGGAATATAATCCTCATGATTAACAAGCACTAATTTATCGTGATTTTCATTTAGCCAATCTGGTTTCTGCCCACAAGTAACAAAATATATTTTATGAACCCATGGCGCATATTTCTCCACACCACGAAACCAATATTTTAAAATATCCCAATCCCGATACCTCGCATCCGTTATATCTACTGGCTCATCAATTTTTCCACTATACTTATTTTTATTCTTTCTCCATTCTAGGTCACTACCATCCACCCATGGAATAACAAAATCAATATCCATTTTTTACCTTTTCTCTCCTAATAAAGTTTCTAATCGTCCAACCTCTGTATTTATATCATATCCGGCTTTCATAGCTAATTGGAATAGCGTGTCTCTTTTTTCACAGTATTCCGCATTTAAAATTCTATCCGCCCATACTTCTGCCGATTCTTCCAGTGAAACAAATTGCAATTGTGGTGTTACCTTAACTTCTTCAGGAATTACATCTTTCGAAGCAATACAAGTAAGTCCCGTAGCCTGTGCTTCCAAAAGCGCTATCCCAAGTCCCTCAAACACAGATGGAAATACAAATACATCCATTGCTTGTAATAAATTCGGCACGTCATTTCTGACTCCCAACATTTTTACAGCTGTTCCTAGATTTAACTTTTGTATCTTTTCCCGTATCTTATCTTCATCTTCCCCCTGACCTATCATCCATAGAATTGCTTCGGGTTTTTTCTTCAACACACTAGCAAAAATATCCAATAAAAATAATTGATTCTTTTGGAATTGCAATCTTCCTACGTTACCAATTACAAATTTATCCTCAACACCATATTTCTTTCTGTATGCTATTCTTATATCTTCATCATATTTGTATTGCGATATATCAATTGCATTCTTTATTTCTTTATAATTTGCACCTTGCATAATTTGTTTTGAATAAAACCATTCTCCAGCCTCTTTGGAACAGGCCCAAAAATCTGTTGCATATTTATCAATATGCCTCTTATTGTATGCATGCAACAATCCTCTAAGTTTGCTATCCATATTCATAGAATTATGACTGTGAATAATTCTTCGTTTTATTCCATATTTTTTTGCATACTTTAGATAATCAATATTTGCCAGACTACATACATTAACCCATATAGTATCATACTGAGAGGCATTTTCTTTAAAAAATTGCTGCATCTCTCTTTTATACTTCTTATAATCCTTACTTCTTGCTGTGATATGATAAATCTCACAGCCATAAGAGATCAATTCGTCTTCATAAGCAATTTTATCATGTGAATTGCACAAAAAATCAAATTTAAAATTACCACGATTTATCTTTCGAATGTAGCTCATCAAAAAGCTTTCCACTCCACCGGGATTCTCTGTCATTCCAAATATCAAAATGTTGTTCATATACTGTTTATTCCCCTTTTTTCATGTACTTCATTCTGTTTGACACGAAGCATATATATTATTCCGGCTAACCAATTTAATTTCATTTTCATAAGTAGCACCGGTAGCATTCTTGCACTTTTACATTCTTTAACCCTAATTACATCAATTGCATTTTTGAAAATTGCCGTTTTCGCAACCGACTTCATTTTTTTGCATTTTACTCTGAACGAATACGTTCGCTGTTGAAACACCTCTCGCACCATCATAATATTAAAATGCATCATTACATATTTATCATACGCTTTTTTTATGATCTCATTTTCATCCTGTATCGCCTCTGCCGTTTTCTCCATGGCGCGAATATATTTTTCTGTTTTTTCTCCCGTCTGCACTCGCATAACAGACTGCGGATTTAATGTATAATGGTACACCATCTCTGGCTTCCAGCATATAGACACGATATGCTTCATATACCGAAGGGTAAAATCACTGTCTTCTGCAAAAGGTAGCTCTGCATCAAATCGAATATGATTTTTCTCAATGATGTCCCTTCGAAACAGCTTCGCCCACACCTGCATATACCGCGTAGGATTTTGAATCATCTGTACTCTACCCTCATCGAGTTTTCCCCCGTCAAACACTCTCTTTCGATCAGTAATCGAATTCTGCGTTTGCCCAGCTACATGTCCATATGCGAAAATATCATATCCCCCATGTCTCGCATCGCTCATCATCGTTGTAACGCCTGACCTTGCCAGATAATCATCGGCATCAACAAATGCTAACCACTCGCCCGTTGCATTCTGAATTCCCAGATTTCTTGCATTGGACACCCCTTTATCGGATGTGAATATTTTTATGTTACTATATTTCTTTTTCAGTCGCTGCAAAACCTGCTTGGTCTCATCCGTAGATCCATTTTCTACAATCAATACTTCTGTCCGTGGTACATCTGTCAAAGATTGCACAGCTTTTTCAATTGTATCCGCAGCATTGTATGCCGGAATAATAAAAGATATCAAAACATCTGTCTGCATTTTATTTTATTCCTTATTTCAATATAATCCAAGTCGGCGTTGTATCATACATACCAATTGGCACCTGTAAAATACCAGTTACATATCTGTATACACCCCCACACCCTTTTTCTTCCTCATCCGCATTCACAGTTTCCATACTACAATCCATGAATACATATTTCGGAGACACCATGTTATAAAACTCCGCACTCAGTGTCCACCGTCCATTATTATTTGCCTGCACATAATCTGCATTTAGATTATCATAATTTTTCTCTATAATGTGCTCCTCTAATGGATGGGTTATTTTTGATAAATATAACATGGATTCTTGATTTGCCTGAATTCGAAAACAAATAGAACCGTTGTATTCTTGATATTCCCCAATTGCATCCGTTTCATCATCCCACGCATGTAATACCTTGAAACTAAGCCCTAATGCTTCAAATTGATCATCTTCTTTTACATAGTTTACATTCGTTTCTTTTTCTAAAGTTTCCCGGAACATTTGCACAAAATCCGTGTTCTGCCATTCTTTTGCATCCCTCAGATAAGTTGCATACTGCTCGTCGTTTATATGCATCGTGTAGATCTGATCAATCTGAATTCCCTGCTTGTCCTGTAGAATTTCACAAAATGCATGTGCATTGCTATCAATCGGGCTTGTCACAATCCAAGCCGTTACATGATTATCATGCGCCCGGATGATTGCTCGCAGCTTTTGTTCATACCAGCCATATCCACCATCAATGATGATCAGATTATTATTTTTATCCTCGATTGTATAACACATACTTACTTCACTTGTATTCGGCCCATACTGTGTTACAATCCATCCACCCAGATCCCGTTGTTCAACATCCGCGCAGTAATACAGATTATATCCGGCTACATTTTTATAGATCTGGTATCCATATTGATTCAAAAGGTCTTCCGGCACCGTTTTATAGTCTTCGAGCACAACAAAATCATAATTTTTCGCCATTGCCTGTGCAAAGATATAGTCATAATTTGGATTCTCAGAACGCATCTCATTCGCGATTCGAAGGCTCAGATCGTCAATGACATTGATATATCCTTCCACATTTCTGCCGTACATTAATTCAATGTCTCCGCAATACTGACGTATCTCATAACTTAAATTAAGTGCTGCAATACATTTTGGCGTTTCATCCACCGCCAGCATCTCATCACATACCTGTTGTACTCTGGCATCCACCTTCTGTTGATTGGATGCCTTAGCCATCCCAGAATGTGTATATACATTTGTGCCTTTCCATACAACCGCTGCCAGCACGAGTACAAATGCAATCACCTTTACGGCAATATGCTTTCGTTTTCTCACAAACAAAACTGTAGCATACGCAATTGCAAGGGTATTTGGCAACAGCCACATCAAACGCCAATAAATGATTTTGGAATATACATATTTGTACAGAATTGGGTTCAATACCAAAAAAGCCAGCAACACACTTGGATACACTATTTTCCGTCTGCTTTCCTTCGTTGCAAAAAACAGGTATATATATGCGACGACTGCAAAAAGCAGATACCAGCGATTTCCATAATATTCATTTACCCAATATATAATCGGCTGCATCCAAGCTTTCATGTTTTCACCTATTGTTATCTCTAAAAACTGCTATCATATTTCTTATGAAATAATTTTGCCTTTAAAAAGGAAAAACCTTTTCGGAACCAGTTTATCTTCTCCATATAGATAAATGGCAGTTCCTTCACATCTTTTTGTGAAATCTGACCTGATTGAATCTGATAATCCAGCCATACATTAAATATAATTTCACTTACCCGTCCATAAAAACGGCTCTGAAATGCTGACATCTCCGGTTGTTTCTCACCAACCCTTTTTTCCAACTCAAAAAGAATCGCAAACAACCATGCACAATACGAGTCAAACAATGCACGCTCCATCACCATCATATTAAACATATAGCCAGAAGTTTGTTTGATCACTTTATCATAAGAGTTCAGATAATCCGGACATTGTTCTCCAATGATTTCCCGCACGCAATCCAAATGTTCTGCATAATGTGTGTGTGCATAATGTGAATACAATGTCTCAATATAATATTTACGCTTCTTTGGCACTACTATACGGTGCGTCTCAAAGATCTTCTCCATCTCTGGTTCAGTAACGATACACGCAAAAGGATCCTTACTTTTATTTTTCCCTTTAAAATAACGCCGATAATGTACAAGTCCCAGATACTCTGCTGGTATATTTTTCCATGCGTAATAAATACCTGTCAGTTCACAGTAATATGGATTTTTCGCTGATATATTGTCACCTTCATTATCCTTCTGATACCCCAGATCAAGAGGCGTTCCATCTGGATTTTTCTTTCCCTCTGCGCCAACATGCAATGGTACATACATAGTATCTTCCGGCATACGATAAGGTTTGTGTGCCGCTATTACAATCTTTATGTCTTTCTTACTCAATTTTCCTTCCTCCATACATATCCCGAAATCAATGTAACAATGTTGAAATTCCAAGATATGCGATATTGACCAGACAAGTGCCCCACACCATTATCGCAGTGCGTAAGCTTTTCTTTGCAATTCCATATACGAATCCAAAACATCCAATCATAACCGTTGAAAGTATATAGCTCATACTTGTAAGAAGCGCAACTGCAAACACTGTAAGCCATACCATACAGATTGCTCCTTTTTGTTCCGCATTATATACTGTCTTTTCTTTCCATCGTCTATCATCCGGAAGTAATCGATACAACCGCAAAAAAGCATACAGAAGTGCAGGTATTCCAACCGCTGCCATAGTTGCTTTTCCCTGCCATAACCGGATTATCGTAAAAGTTTCCGCATTGTAGATCGAAAAATATCCATACATATACATTACTAGTAGAAGAATCACAAACAAAGCTCGATATATATGTTTATCAAATAACTCACCTGCAACCAACCAGAAGATGCACATCATCACCGCCAGCAATACCGGTGGTAAAAATGTATGCATCATGCTTGCCGCCGAAATGCCTGTTATCTTCGACAGATATGCTGCAAATACCGCCCACGGAGATATCACATCCTTGAACAAATCTCCGGTCCAGGATAATATCTCCTTTCCCGTGTTCACATCTGTAAGCAGCATTCGATTCGTACGAACTGTATCAACTGCATTGACAACAAATCGTGTATCATCCGCATTTGTGAGCTGTAATCGGAATGACTGTACAATCATATATATTCCAGTTGCAAGCATAACGATGATTCCAACCCACGCAGATGGCTCTACCTTTGGAATTGTCATACTACAATATGTTTTTTTCACAATCCCATAAACAATAATCCCAATAAGGAACATCGAATACACAACAACATCCACAAGGAAACTTACCTTCAACAGAATAAGCGGAACCGTGATAATCTGAAAAACTGCCCACATACTCAGATATCCCATGACAAAACTTCGAGGGATCGTCCCCCGCATGCTCAATCTGTTACATATTGCATTACCAACAAATACAGGCGCAATCCACAAAAACAAAATATATAAAACTATATTTCCAACGGATGCCGTCATCTCCAACCTATACCGATCCCTTTCTCTTCAACACCGTAAATACGGTCTTTATCAGTATCTTAATATCCAGACTAATACTGAAATTCATAATATATTCATTATCCAATCGAACAACTTCTTCAAAATCCGTAATCTCACTACGCCCGGATACCTGCCACATACCTGTAAGTCCCGGTTTCATAGCAAGACGGCTCTTATGGTGCTGATCATACTGATTATATTCATCCACTGTTGGCGGTCTTGTCCCAACCAAACTCATATCGCCCTTGAATATGTTGATAAACTGCGGAAACTCATCAATACTTGTCTTCCGCATAAACCTGCCGATTGGTGTTACACGCGGATCATCATCCATCTTGAACATCAAACCGGACATTTTATTCTGCGCCATAAGCTCTTTCTTCCGTTCTTCTGCATCCATATACATAGATCGGAATTTATAAATCTTAAACCGTCTTCCATTCTTTCCAACACGTTCCTGTTTGAAAAAGATTGGACCCGGTGACTGTATAAAGATAATCGGCGCAAATATGACAAATAATATTGCCGTAATCGCCATCCCTATAATAGATGCTCCAATATCCATCAATCGTTTAATAACCTTTTGTTTGAATGACATGATATTAATACTTGTTGTAATCACCGTATAATGACTAATATTCTCTACAGCCGCATTCGGAGTTCCCGGAAGAATATTATTGATGCTTACGTGTACTACAACACCCATCGCAAGAAATCGTTTGGTGATTTCTGCAACGCCTTCTCCATCATACTCCAAAAATATCTCATCAATGATATTGGATTTTACATATTCATACATTCCTCCAGCATCTGCAACAACATCAATACCATCGATTTTCTGACCGGTCATATCCTTATCCAGAATAACGATTCCATGGATCAGGTAATTTCGATATCCACTTTCTGCCAACCCTTTTACCAGGCTTTGCGCATGTGCATGATTCGTAACAATAAGCATCTGTCCTTTTCCGCGCTCTTTGTCCTCATTGGAATATAATACTTTCTTTCTCACAAGACGTACAATATACATGGTAATTGTGTCAATGACCACAAACAACGCAAACAATATTCGAGAATACACCGAAGATTGTTTCGCAAAGAACAATATAAACAAAATCACTGCAAACATCTCTGCATTATGAATGACTACTTTTTTCAATTCCTGTATGGCATTCCGCATTAAAATTCCAGAATACCCTTCCGAAATAAACATGATGGATAAATGGATTAAAATAACCATAATATTCATCATTGTATATTCCCCTGGTGTGGAATTCACAAGCCTTCCAAGCCTGATATAATATGCCAACCAGTAAGACACCTCTATACAGATAAGATCCAATATGATGAAATCCAAATGTTTACTTCTGCTCGTAAATTTATTTTGCATGTTGTATCATCCCTTTTAATTTTTCCCATCCTTTGACACTGGCTGCCTTTTCCTGCACAATCGCAGCATCTGCCTGAATGGTATAATCAAACTCTATCAAATAGGTGTGTTCCTTCATGTTTTTAATATAAATCTGTGGATCGCCCTGTTCCATCACATACGCACGTTTGTCAAACCGGTATCCATTTGTCCGATACTCTAATTCATAAGATGCATTTTCCGTATATCCAACTGCCTTCTGAATATATACAACACACGGAATCTCACCCGGATCAATCCTTAAATTCCGCAAAGCATCAGGCAGCTTTCTTTGCAAATGAAACTCACCTTTTTCATCTGGATAAATACGGATGATATCACTTTCAGCTTCTGAATATCCTTTCCCCGTATCATAATACAGTTGAACCTGATTTGTTCCATTTTCATTTCCCTTAATTGCTTCTTCGAGATCCAGATTCATAACATACTGTCCCATTGTTCCATACAATGCATATAAATCGCTCCGATCTCTGTAGCAGTATTGCTGCAAAAAATGCAGTTCCATCTGCCGGTAAGCGGATACATTCTCCGGTGTAACTCCAAGCATCCGATTCATCTCTGTTTCATCAATGCTCGCACGGTTTGCATAATTCTCCAAATATACTTTACCCGCACGCCAAAGTAAAAAATCCACAGGAACCGGGAAGTCAAAGGTCCACTCATAATCAATCACTGTCCATGTATTCCCCTGTACCATAATGTTGGAAAATATTAAATCAATATCTACCCCTTTTGAAAAAGGTACAGATACCGGAAGTGTTATTTTCCCGAACGCCTTTTGATATTGTTCTATTTCGTCCTGACTTCTTTCTTCACAAACCGATTGTCCGCTCAAATATACATGTCGAATTTCGGAAGCATACTGTTTTACTAACTCCGCAAATCCATCCTTGTCATCATTTGCCAGACATGCATCTAATGCAGCCTCTAGTGTATCTCCATCTACATATTCAAATTCGATATATGCATCTGTAAGGTTTGCCCGATTTGCACACAAACGACTCCCTGCAAACTCTTTTTGCAACAATCCATATACCTCGTTCATATGTTCAATATGCGGACGTGCCAATCTTGTATCTGCATATTTACGCACAACTCGGCTTCCGTCCTCCCGACAAACAATATCGGTGCGAATCGCGTAGTCTGGATGACGTTGATTCGAATATTTTGTATAAATTAATCGCTCCATCCTACACTCCTTTGGCTACAATCAAAAATGAGTTTGAGAACTCTGGAAACATTTCTGCCCTGATCAATTCTCCATACACTTTATTTTCGTCAAACAATCGCACACGATTCCGATCGAAATTCCGATGATTTACATTCAATTCATTCTCATGTGGAAGATATTCATCCGAAAAGATCTTTTCAGGCAGCTTATAATCCGGATATGGATAATAAAAAGTATGCTCAGAAAAACCAGCCTGTTCCAACATATGGGCTAACTCGTTTTTAGAAAATGTCCGCACATAACTATCTTTTGAATACCCTTCAATTCCGCCAAAAAATGTTGCTATATGATCTTCCCGGCATCCTGCCCAATATTTCAATCCAAATTTATTTTCTATCGCAAGAATAAGTCGCCCATCTTTGGTTAAATGCTTCTTGATAATTTCTAAAAATTCTGCATATGGCTGTTCACTATCAATATAACTACATGCATATTCAAATACACCAATCAACGTGATCACATCATATTTCTTCTCCAGATGTTGTTCCACTTCCTGAAAATTACCAACTTTAATTGTGATATTATCTGCTTCCTGATGCCGATACGCGTTAATCAGCGAACGTTTCATAGAAAGCTCCACCGCATCTACATTTTTTGCCATACGAGCAAGTACACCAGTAATTGCTCCACAACCTGCTCCTATCTCCAACACACTGTCTTCTTTTGTAATCGGCATGGATTGTACAATATTCTCCCTGACATTTGAAAAATGATACAAAATCGCCCAGGATTTTCGCTCTGCTATCACACGATTATACTCGGAAACCGGAACATTTTTTGCTATATCCAGCATTTCATCTTCAATTTCGCCGTCACTGTACAAATCCTTGCCAGGATAGTATGTGTCATCAATTGTTATGGAACCTATTTTCTGCATATATTCGTCCCTTCATAAGTCTGAACCGTAATCTTCGAGTTCATATCGTAATATCCAACCGTATTTTTATCTGACACGACTGTGATATTGCATACATCATATAAACGATGATATACCGTGAAATCCGTGCCATTATAACCAGTACAACCAAGCGAAAGAAGATACTCGCCTCCTTGCAGATTCATATCCTGCTCAAAAGATATCTCCATAATGGGGCCAACCTCAAAATCAGTCTTTTCAAACATCGTATTTGTACCGGTAATTTCTGTTCCCTTTGGATCTTTGATGGATAACGCAAATATCGGATATTCAATTGGCGCATGCATCTGCACCTTCATGCGTACCGTAAAAGGTTTTCCCTTTTCAATCGTATTGGTAATATTTCCACAGCTATCTACAATCGCATAATCAATAATCTCTGCTTTCTTATCACCATACTCAATGGCATTTTCATTTTGTGAAAGCAAATCCTTCCAGCATTTTGCTTCTTTTACAGATTTTGCTGCCTCCATACTTGGTGCCTTGGCAATATTTTCTGTTTCCTCGTCCACATGTTCCAAATCCAACTGACCAACCAGCACCTTTTTATACATGTCAACCATTTCTTTGGGACGTCCCTCTGCCAGTTTTACACCCTTATTCAACAGCACAACACGATCACAATATTTACTGATACTGCTCAGGTCATGGCTTACGAACAATATAGTTTTTCCCTGTTCTTTAAATTCCTCAAACTTTTTATAACATTTTGTTTGAAAGAATACATCACCAACAGACAACGCCTCATCTACAATCAAAATTTCCGGATCTATGTTAATCGCTACTGCAAAAGCCAACCGTACAAACATACCCGAAGAATATGTTTTAACCGGTTGATGAATAAACTCTCCAATATCTGCAAATTCCAATATTGAATCCAGCTTTGCATCAATCTCCTTCTTGGTAAAGCCAATCATAGTTCCATTTAAATACACATTCTCAAGTCCTGTGTATTCCATATTAAATCCAGCTCCCAACTCAAGCAATGCAGAAATACGTCCATCGATCTCCACATTACCACTTGTCGGATTCAGAACTCCGGTAATAATCTTGAGAATCGTTGATTTGCCAGAACCATTTGTCCCAATAATTCCAACACATTCCCCTTTTTTAATATCAAAATTAAGATCATGCAATGCATAATGTTCGCGATGCAATACTTTTTTCGTTAAACCCAGGGACTCCCGGAATCGATCGGATGGTTTATCATATAATTTATATAATTTCGTTACATTCTGTACACGAATCGCCGTCTCGCTCATAATTTATCTCTCTTTTTCTTATAACACATCTGCAAAATGCACCTTCAGTCGATTAAACACATTCACACCTATAACAAAGAATAGCAATGTAATAATCCAAAAGGCAAGTGTCCATAACGGCTTCTCCCAAAACCAAATATGATCCAGCAACGCATTTCGAAATCCATCTACAATATAATACATCGGGTTTAATTTAAATACTTTTGCTAAAGTTGGATGGTTCACCAAAATATCCGATATATTCCACATAATTGGAGTCATCCACATTCCAATCTGTAATACAATATTTACAATCTGTGTCAGATCCCGAAAAAAAACAACCACCGCAGATGTAAAATACGCCAATCCTAACACAAGCAGAAAGTTACAAATCATATAATATATAATCTGCAGCAAATAAACACTTGGGATATATCCGTTGCACCAGCATAAAACAATCGTAAATGCCGTAAATATCACATGTACAAAGATTGCCGACAATACTTTCACCAGCGGTAATATATCGATATTAAATACAACTTTCTTTACCAGATAATTGTACTCGATCAATGCATTTGTTCCACCGTTCAACGCCTCCGAAAAAAAGAACCACGGAACAAGTCCTGCCATCAGCCACAGTACAAATGGGTGTCCACTCGGTCTACCCTGACGCAATCCCACAGTAAATACAAACCAATACACAACAACTGTGACAATCGGCTGCACAAACGCCCAGATTACGCCCAAATAAGAACCAGCAAACCGTGTCTTAAAATCATTCTTCGCCAGATTTCCGATCAATGTCCGATTTTGAACTAATTCGATCGGAAGATTTATAAATTGTCGAAACCGTGAAGTTGTTTTCTTTTCCATGCCTATTTTTTATACTCCTTAATACCACTCCACTTGGTATCCTTCTCTGAGAATGTCAGATCTTCTACCGTCATTCCTTCTGGCATCGGCCATTCTACGCCAATTTCCGGATCAGACCAGAGCAGTCCGCCCTCATCGTTTGGATGATAGAAATCTGTACATTTGTAGCAAAACTCTGCATGATCGGATAATACAATGAATCCATGCGCAAAGTTCTTTGGAATGAAAAACTGTTTCTTATTCTCTGCAGACAAGCGAACGCCGAACCATTTACCAAATGTCTTTGATCCTTCCCGCAAATCCACTGCCACGTCAAATACCTCTCCACTTACAACACGCACAAGCTTATCCTGTGGATAATTGATCTGGAAATGCAATCCACGAAGCACACCTTTCTTAGAGCTGGACTGGTTATCCTGTACAAATGTACAATCAATGCCTGCCGCTGCAAAATCATTATAATTGTAGGTCTCCATGAAATAGCCTCTATCATCGCCAAACACAGAAGGTGTGATTACTTTCAATCCCTCAATCTCTACACCATCTGCTTCACAAGTCTCTACTGTGATTTTTCCAAATTTCTGTTCCATGTCCTTTTCCTTTCATCTATTTCTTATATTTTCTGTCCTTTTTTATTATTTAAAATAAAGTATAAATTTAAAATAGCTGTTAACAATAAATCCTTATTATTTTGATATACATAATTATTGAAATTGTAACATATAGCTAGCAAAACTGCAAGTTTTAGCTGTTTTGTTCACAAAAACGAGATAGCCATAACGCATTATTTATATTCTTCCATTGTCTTCTCTTTTTGATAGGTATAAAATAATAAGTAATATTGGAGACGTATCGAAGTGGTCATAACGGGGCTGACTCGAAATCAGTTGGCCGGGGTAACCTGGCACGCGGGTTCAAATCCCGCCGTCTCCGCTAATAAAGAAAAATCCTCCCAACATTGCATTTCCCCTGCAACACTGGGAGGATTTGATTTTTCGATTAAATATCTGCTTCCTTCAAATATCTGCTTACCGCATCTGTCCAGACTGGAAGTGGCTCGAAGCCATTTTCTACAAGCTTCTTCTTGTCCAGGCGGCTGTTGTATGGTCTTGCCGCCTTACTGAGACCGTACTCTGCTGTAGTAACTGGCGTTACCTTCGTAGAAAGTCCATACTGGCGATAGATTTCCACGCAGAAATCATACCATGAGATATAGCCTGTCTTGGCTCCATTTGCGTCAGCACCCTCTGGAAGCTCTGCATTTGTGGCATGGTAATAACCATATTTTTCGGTCTCGCACATATCTACGAGCAGACGCGCTAAATCGTAGGTATACGTCGGCGTGCCGATCTGATCACAGACCACGCGTACCTCGTCGTGCGTCTTGCCGACATTGATCATCGTCTTGATGAAATTCTTGCCATTTAAACCAAATACCCACGCGATACGGACGATGAAATATTTCTCTAATATAGAAGAAACTGCCAATTCTCCGTCCAGCTTTGACTGTCCGTAGACATTGAGCGGCTTGTAATCTTTGCAATCCGGCTCCCAAGGCGTCGTGCCCTGTCCATCAAATACATAATCCGTTGAAAGGTACAACATCTTGCAGTCCAGCTCCTTGCACACTTCTGCAATGTTTCTTGTGCCGTCAACATTTACCTTTTTTACGGTCTCCTGCTTGTCCTCATCCTCGGCTGCATCCACGGCTGTCCATGCTGCACAATGGATCACAGCATCCGGTTTGATCTCCATGATCTGTTTCTTCACGGCTGCCTGATCAGTGATGTCCAGACTTACATATGGCATTGTCGTAACTGCCGATCCATCCTGCACACCTGCATAGGTCTCTCCGAGATCGGAACCCACGCCTTCGTGTCCTCGTTTGCTCAGCTCATTCATCACATCATGACCAAGCTGTCCATTTACACCCGTTACAAAAAATTTCATTTTTGATATCCTTTCCATTCAAATCTTTTATATTTTTTCAAAAAATTTGTCCCAATTTTGATTTTCTTTTTCCATTTTAACAACCATCTATGTGTGCGTCAAGCGATGAAAATCGTCATTTTTGACTTAATTTTATTAAGTAAAATTCAAAGTATGCTCTCCAGCGCGTCAATTATGCCAGACCCCTTGTTTTTTTGCTCACTTATGCTACGATGAGGTTGTCCGAGGCAAACACCCTTGGGCAGGAGGAGAGCTGGGGTTATTGATGTTCGAAAGCAATAACTTCAAATGTGTGTTTACATAGAAACCGGACGGAATGGGGAACCGTCCGGTTTTGTATTTAGCTTTTATCTTCGCATTGCATCCCCCCTACATCTCGATTATAATATCCTTATATTACTTCGGAAGAAAGCGGGGAGCTACAACTATGAAGATCATCTTTTGCAAATGGGGAAGCATCTGCGAAAAAGGAATTGCAAATGCAATGCAGCGATTGGGCATTACGGTTATCACGATGGATCGCAAATTCGAAAGCGTCGACTACGACAAAGGCTATCTGGAAACACTGGCGGATCTGATTCAGAAAAATCCAGATGCGTCGTGTGTATTCTCTGTCAATTTCCAGCCAATCGTAGCGCGCTGCTGCAAAGTATTTAAGCTTCCTTATCTTTCATGGACGGTAGACTGCCCTAGCTTCCAGCTTTATTCAGAGACGATTGCCTACCCCACAAACCGAATCTTCGTCTTAGATCGTATGCAATGGGAGAAATTCGCCCCGGTCAACCCGGACTGTATCTTCCATCTGCCGATGGGCGCGGATGTTGCAACATGGGACGAAATAAAGGTAACCGCCGAAGATCATCAAAATTACGACTGTGATGTTTCTTTTGTTGGTTCGTTGTACTCTGAGAAAACACGCTACAATTCCATCGAAAAAGATCTGCCGGATGCGATGCGCGGCTATGTTGACGGACTGATTGCCGCCCAGTTAAACGTCTATGGGTACAATCTGTTGGAGGATTCCATCACTGACGAATGGGCGCAGGAGTTCCGGAAATATGCTGACTGGGCACCTCTTGGCGAAGACTATGCGGAAGATGTGAAAGGCATCGTTGCCGACACCTATCTCGGCTACAAATGCACCGAGCAGGAACGCATCCGCACCTGCAATGCAATCGGAGCGCATTTCGATGAATTACGGGAACAAGGGATAAACTATCAATTTGACCTGTGGACGCTGACCGATACCGCACCATTAAAACATGTCCGGTGTCGTGGCGGCGCTGATTCCAACAATATGATGCCGCAGATCATCAAATGCAGCAAAATCAACCTGAACATGACAAACCGCCCGATCAAAACCGGACTGCCTCTCCGTATCTTCGATCTCATGGCATGTGGCGGCTTCGTACTGTCGAATTATCAATCTGAAATCCCGGAAATTTTCGTCCCGGACAAGGATATCGTCCTCTATGACAGCATCCCGGATATGCTCGCCAAAATCGACTATTATCTGGCACACGATGACGAGCGGAAACAGATTGCGAAAAATGGATACGAGAAAGTGAAAGAATATCACAGTTACGATGTGAGAATAGTGACAATGTTGAAAGCAGCCGGGATTATTTAATCCCGGCTTGTAATCATTATGGATTCCCTAAAACGACTTAACACCTCCGACATCAAATCAGACATATCTCGCGATGATCTGACTCTCATATTCTGCATCGTGAATATCTTCCACCTGATCTCCCCCAGCAACCTCATTGTTGTACTTTGTCTTTACCTCAGTTTTTCTGCCTTTTCCAGCCAAGAACCATTCATATTCAATATCCACATGACCGATATCTAACGCCTGATATCCTTCAATTGCCAAATCATATGCCAGAACCGTTGCTGTTGGTCCAAGTGCAACCAGCACCAACTTATCCTTGCCTTGCTTTTTGGTTTCTGCAAGCAATTCCTCATATCGATCAAATGCATGTTCTGCCGGTCCCAAAATTCTTACAATGCTTTTCGCTCCAGCAAACAAATCATTTCCGATGCCAAGACGACTTTTCTCCCCTTCCACAATCACCAGGTTCCGCCCCTGCCATATCTTCTTCAACGCATCAAATCTCTGTTTCGGTGCGTCTGTATTATTATCATGATAACTGGCATACGGGCGCGTCACATATGCATCGTAATATGTCCGATCCATATCTAACAAATCATAATTCTGCTTGCGCACCTCTTCCGTCAGATACGCACGGATATTGTAACGGCACTCTGTATTATACTTAGATAAATCCCCATAAATATCTGGAATTCCTAATAAAATTTCTTCGTTCTCCATATGTAAAACTTCCATAAGCCGTCTGGCAAGCTCCGCATCCGCATGCTGAAACTTCTGCCGGTTTACACCGGCGATTACCGCAAACTCACCATCCCCGAACCGAGCCATAGACTTCCGCTCAGATATGATTTTATCAATTGCTTCCTGACCTGATCGTATCGTTGGCAGCTGCAACTTATCCTGTGTGGCAAGCACTTCGTATTTCAGATTGTCCACAGACAGATTCATAGCATATTGATTCGTCGACAGCTGTGCAATCTGCTGCTTGCACGCATTCGTAAGATTCGAAAGCATCGTCTGTAATTCGCCGACCTTCCGTTCCAGTTCATCTATCTGCATTTTATCTGTCTGTGTTCTACACATGCGCTCTGTAACCTGTTCAGCAAACATTGGCACATCAACACCCGAGATACAAGAAATTCCATACAGATCTGCCATATCCATATATCTTACATTGTCCGTACTACGATTCGTAATATATCCATCTACCTGCCCAAACAAGCTCCTCTCATCTTCAGGATTGGCAACAAATAGATTCACATAGCAATCCACATCCTCATACTTTGAGAAGATATCATCTAATCTCTCTAGCTTTTCCTGCAGATCAGCATCTTCCCTGATATACAGCAAAAGTTCGTAATTCGTATCTGCATAACTATTTACAAATGCTTCAATCACATTTGAATATGTCGGATAATCCTGTTCAAAATCCGGTATATACAACAATCTCCGATCTGGTCCGGACTTTGTCTTCTCCATTGGAATAATATCCGCCATCGGAATCTGTTGAAGTTCCCGCTGTGCATCCGGCAGAAATGTCTCTATAAAGGTATCTATATCTCCATACAGCAATCCAGCCGCAGCACGTACCTTCTCTGCAGTCCAATTCCACCACCGGATCAGTTCCAGCGCTTCTATTTGTCTCTCTTCAAAACGATAGCCAATTACTTTTGCAGGATTCCCTGACACAATCGCATATGATGGCACATCCTTCACAACAACTGCTCCCGCTGCCACGACAGCGCCATTGCCAATCGTTACCCCGCTCATTATTGTAACATCATCACCGATCCAGCAGTCATTCATAATAACCACCTGACCTTTACGCCTGATTCTCTCTGGTCTGCGATATGGAGCCCCATTAATCCGCCCCTGACAGACACGTCTATAATCGTGATTCATATCCACAATTATCTTAACATCGCCCGCAATTGACGTATAACGTCCAACCTGCAGATTATATATCATGCCGGAATCAAAAACGACCTCTGCCCAGGCTTCTTCAATATAACTGTCTCTGCCAATCACCAGCACAGGGAAATTCTTCTGTTCACCCAGAACATCACTCATATATGCTGTATCCGTCTGTACACTATTTTCAGGTATATTTAACTTTATGCGCATGATTTTCTCCTCACGTACCAGATTATACTAATATTCTATCTCTGTCGAAGCAAGCATCACAGGTTTCTCGCGTAACGTAAACTCATGTACATACGGAGATGGAGAACCATAATACGCATCACCGTTCATCGCCAGACGCTCTCGATAAGCCGCGAGATCTTCCTGCTTCTGCGGTTTCTCCAACGTACACCATGCCTTGTTTGTCTCTGCATAAGTACGAAGCATTTCTGTTAACCTCTTAACCCGCTGCAGATCAACCTCCCAGTCCGATAATCGTGGTGGATAGAAGCATATCTGCACCTGCAAATTCTCATGGTTATCTGCAAATATCTGTAGTCTGGATTCCACATGAGCAAGTGCGCGCTTTCCAAGATTGGCAAGCTCAGTTTCTCCGATGCAGTAAAGGATCGTCTTCTGGGATGTACCCTTTCCTGCTTCACTCTGGAATACAAACTCCGATACAGAGATTTTCCGCTCCCAGATTGCCCTGTATGCTTCTCCCGAGAATTCCACCAGACACTCCAGATACCGCTGCCGCATGTTCTCCGACTGCACATAGATCTGATCTGCATACATAAGTGCCGGTGCCGTCACATAATGCTTCATGTTATATAGATCCGTTGTGTCCTCTGCTCCGAATTCCTTCACCTTATACGCCGGAACATAGATCAGATTCTTCGTATACTTCCGAAGATTTCCCGCATAGTATATCGGCGAAATCGTCAGGCATGGATTCTCACCATCATACGGATCCTGAATATATATCGTACCCGATGCCAGAAGTGCCAGATTTACCTTCTGCCATGGCATGAACTGTATATTATCTGCGAATTCTCCGTACAGATTCTGTATATGATCTTGTATACGCATTGTGTTTGCATCTTCCGTGTTCTGCCCATACTCTGCATGTCCATAAACGTCTTTGAATACTGTCGGCACACAGACGATATATACATCCGTATCTGCCTTTTGCCGTTCCTCATCACATAGATGTTCATACGCATGCCATTCCCGCATCCCTGTACATATAAATAGCACAGAGCGGCGTGCAATGCAGAATTGCTGTATCTCCGCTTTCATCTTTGTATAGCTGCGAGCAAACGCCTCATACGAAGCACGAACTGTTGCATCTGCTTCCGGCACATCGACTGACTGCTGTCCTGCTTCCGGTGCGCCCGGTTCCTGTAAATGGGTATTCAACTGCTCATACGACGCATACAACGCATCACAGTATTCCTGTATCTTCGCAACCACTTTCTGCACGCATGGATTTGTTTCCCCACGTACCTCTTCGAGCAATGTGCCAAAGTCTACGACCAATTGCTGTAATTCCGGCAACACCGATAACACATCCTCATACTGCTGCTCCTGAATCTGTGCCGTACAGTTCTCCATCATCTCATCAAGTACCGATACATATTGTCCGGCAATGTCTGTAAGTGTCTGCTTCTCTACATCATTTTCCTGCTTACAGGATGACTTCTTATCCACTTCCTTGCACACACGACCTGCGTTGTCACACAATAAATTCTGTGATATACCATCGAATGCATTTGCATTCCTGCACACATGACCTGTGCTGTCATATAACATCTCTGGCTGGAACGTAAACTCCGGCAGAGAAAAATCCGCTACCGCCTGCAGGTTCTTGCGCTGCCCTTCAAAATACGGATAGTCGTGTCCACCCCAGACCTTCCGTATCGTCATATAATCCCCATAACGATAGCGAAGTGCCGTATCATAATCTGCAGGCACCGATATCGTAATCTCTTCAAACGGCAGCCGCACAAGCGTATCATAGCACTTCTTCGGCAATCCCCGATTTCCTTTGAGCACCCACGGAAAGATCTGTGCAACCGCGTCCGATTCATCTGCTGATACACGCGCCATCTGTAATTCCGCAAGTCGGTACAGGGAAATTCCAAGTTCCCATGCATTCTTTGACCTCGGCAGCTTCGTCTGGTATTTATTTTCAAGTTCCTGTAAAAACATTTCTCTTACAGAATCCTGCATGCGCCCCTCTATGATCTGATCTGCCACCGCCAGAATATGCTTGATCTCCTCGCAGCGCGCTTTCTCCTGTTCCTCGTCCCGGTACAGATAATCCATCACGAAGATATCAACCGTTGCGATATATGGGAAATTATGATACTTGCGCAAATGCTCTTCTTCAAAACAAATCTGATTACAGTTCACCACACGCGACAAAAAGAGCCAGTGATTCTCCTTCGTTGCATAATCGTGAATCGCAAACTCTCCCGGAAGCTCATCCTTCGCCACTTCCTTGAAACGCTCATAATCTTCGCGTAACATGCCGATATCCAGATCATCATCCCACGGCACAAATCCACCATGGCGCACGGCACCAATCAGCGTCCCCCACTCCGCGAAGTATCGAATATTATATTTTTTACAGATGCGGTCAATCTCTGCAAGAATCTGAAGCTCTGCCCCCCACGCCTGCTTGATTGCCGTCGGCACGTAAAATCCGTAACGCACCTCATCCTGATAAAATTCTGTGGTTAATTTCATTGCATCCATTTCCTGTAACTACCGAAAAAATCTCGCATCTGAATATTTTTCTATAAAAAATATTCGCGAAACAGTTTTTATCTATAGAAAAAGTCGCTTTACTCGTTCACACCCATGATCTTCACATAGTCTTCCGTCTTGTCTCGCATGATTGTAAGCCCCTGCATCAGCTGCTCCATCGGAAGTCGGTGTGTAATCAACTTCTCCGGATGCACACGCCCTTCTGCAAGCGCACGCACCACATAATGCCAGTCATCATCCTCACTGCCGGTAAAGGACGAATTCCACGTACCGGATACGCGAAGCTCATTCCGCAGGATCTTCCAATACACCGCTTTCGGAAGCGTCATGTCTGAATATGGATTCCCCACAAATACAATACTGCCACCCGGTGCAGAAAGTTCTACCGCGTGCTGTACCGTCTCGTTTTTCCCGACACATTCAAAGAACAGATCTACACCGGCACCATCCGTCCGTTTCATAAGCCAGGCAGCGGCATCTTCCTTTCTCGAATCGCAGAAATTCTCCTCCGGAATTCCCAGTTCCCCGACATGGAGCTTCTGTGCATCTTTATTTCCGATCACATATAAATCCTTTACACCTGCATCCTTCAGGAACATCGTAAGAAGCAGTCCAATCGTTCCAAGTCCCCAGATAGCAACCCGGCTCTTCCAAATATCCCCCGCCAGCGCCATGCCTTTCCGCATCGCATGTACAGAAACCGCCATTGGCTCCAGCATAGCAGCCTGCTCGTAAGTCACGCCCTCCGGCAACTCAAGCAGGTTCTTCTCCGGCACTGCCACATACTCCGCAAAACCGCCATCACACCGGGAGCCAAGATAATTATAATTCCGGCACATCTGGTACTGTTTCTTCTGACACGGTCCGCACGTCCCACACGGAATTAAAGGAAATATACCAACCGGTTTACCCTGCCATTTCGCATCCACATCCGTTCCACACGCACAGACCTGTCCGGAAAACTCGTGTCCGATAATAATCGGATGCACATGCGCCCCTGTCACAAAGGCACGGGGAATATCCGAACCACAGATACCCGCTGCCTTAACCGCAACCAAGACTTCATCTGATTTTGGCTGTGGTTTCTCGGTTTCTTCGTAAGTCATATTGTTTGGGTTATGTAATATCCATGCTTTCATATGTGGGGTCCTCCTTTGTCTACACCAACATCACACGCCCGGTATGCAGAATCTTATAATCCTCCGCATGATGCATAAAATATAATGTCTCCAAATTCTCTCCTAAATAACCAATATAACGATCTGCTCGTTCCCAGCCCTTCGGATCCGACAGTTCTTCTGTCCGCTCCAAAATCGGGAACAACCATGCACAGTAATCTCGAAGCACCTCTTTCTTCGCCAGAAGGATATTATAATTGTACATATAATTTCCCTTGAAAATCCGATGATAAGTCTTCATATATTCCGGATGCAGTTCTTCAAGTGCCTGCACCATCGCATCCCAGTCCGAAGTTTTCACATACCGCTCATGATGCTCGAAAATATCCGGTTCACACATCGTCGGACATGGCAGCACCACATCCACATCGTGCTCTGCAATATAGTTCATCTGGTCGTCATTGATATCGAGCAGACGACGGTATTGATATAATCCGGTATATCGCAGTTGCTCTTGTCTCGCATCTTGAACAGACTTACCGCCATAATCTGTCACATCATGCTGCAGCTGATTCTTCCAGATCCAGTAAAGTGCCGTCAGTTCACAATAATTCACATTCTTTGCCGAGATGTTTTCTCCGATATCATCCGTCAGTGCTGCGACTCTCTCATCCGTCAACGCAGCTCCAACCTGAATCGGCTGTACCCATGCAGGAACCGGGTAATCGGTCTGCACCTGCTTGTCCCGGTAGAACTTCGCCATGTAACAGTATGCGTCAAATTCACGCTTCTCCAATCCGATTGCAGTTTTATCCAGCGTCGCTGCTTCCGGAAGTACAGCAAACTCTCCACGCTTTGCATAATACGCACCCATCAGCTCCGCTTCCAGCTGCCATGTCATACAGATATGATTGTGAAATCCCTGTTCGTCCAGAAACTCCACGATCTTCTGTTGAATATCCTGCGGCGTCGCAATCAGAATACAGAGATCTTTGTCTGTCAATTCCGCAAGCTCATAGACTTTCAGATTGTTCAATATTGATGGGTTTCCGCTTCGGGAAGTTACCACAAATCCCTCCAGATGAATTTCAGGGTGAACTGTCTGAATCGCATGGGAGGTACCAAGCGCGAGGCTTTTTGCTCCGAAGATTATTAACTTGTGGGGGAATTTGTACTCTATCATTTTTATTACTTCTCTCTGTTTTCCTTAACAATCCAATTCCAACAACGCAGACATAAATTGTTCCATATATTCCTTTGCCCCAATCGAAACGCGAAGGCAATCTCCAAACTCACCAACATTTGCATATGTTTTTATCAGTATTTTTTTCTCTTCCTTCATCCTTGTAACAACTTCTCCGGCACCTGTTTTTGGCTCAATAAAGATAAAGTTTCCTGCCTCACCCTTATGGCGATATCTATTTTTATCCAATGCCTCTATCAAATATTCCCTGCCCTCTCGAAAAATCGCAATCAAACTATCCACCATTCCTGGAGTTTCAATAATTTTTTCAGCAAACAACATAGCAAATGCATTTGTGTTATGTGGTGTACAAAATTTCTGCACCAATTTTACATCCTCTGGGTGTCCCACAACATATCCTAACCGGCAACCTGCCATAGAGAACATTTTTGAAAAGGTTCTCGTCACTAAGACTCTTCTTTCATTCAGAGCATACTTAATAAACGTTTTTGGATAAAAATAATGATACGCCTCATCAATAAGCAAGGTAATCTGTTTTTCTTTGCAAACCTTTAAGATATGTTCAAATTCTTTGTCTGTATACACGTTTCCCATTGGATTATTAGGATTCAACAGGATTAACATCTGTGTATTCTCTGTAAGTACATTCAATATATTGTCAACATCCATCGTCAAATCTTCATTGTATGGAACTCCAACAAAATCTCTTCCATACATCTGAGAATAAACCTGAAACATAAAATAAGAGGGAACAACTCCCACTATTCGTCCATGCGGTGCTGTAAAAGCCTGTATTATGTATCTAATTCCCTCTGCAGATCCGTTTACCAAACAAATATGCTCTGGATCCGTCCCAAGAAAATCAGCTAAAACTTCGCTAAAATGCTTTGTTTCCGGATATTGAGAAATAAAATCCGGGGTAATTTCTTCCAAAGTTTTCTTAATAAATTCCTCCGGAAGTCCACCAGGATTTTCATTCAAATCCAGTCTTAAAAACCCTTTCCTTTCATTTTGGTCAAACACTCTTACCAAATCTATAATTTCTTTATTTGTATAGTACATACTTCTTTCTCCCTTGAACATTATATTGATGAATAATCATGCCATGGATAAAAGGCTACATAATTTTCACATCCTAGTTCTTTCAACTGCATCTCAACTTCCTGATATTTTGAACACGTAATAATGATTGGTATATCTGTTTTTTGAGGAGCAACAACCTGCACGCCATTAGCCTTTAACCCCTGATAATCTTTATTATTATCAAAAATATATTTAGGTTTATGGATATCTGTAAATTTTTCAAAAAAAACATTATAGTATGCACCTATACCCCACAGTGCATATTCTCCTTTAACATATTGTTGTAATCTTTTATATTCTTCCTTAAGATCCAATTTAAGAATAGCATTTTTAGCTACCGGACAGTCCTTTTTTTTAACAATCATTCTATTGTTAAAAAGAGTTCTACCCCCATCTTTTGCAATAAATGATCCTACATATTTTGCACCTCGTTTTTCGTAGTATTTTCGTGCATAATCATTTCCTTCCACATACAATATCTCTAGCTCTTTAATACCCTCGCTTACCAATATTCCTATTAAGACGTCAAACAATTGACTACCTATTCCTTGCTTCTCCATCTTTTCAGACACATGAAAGTAATCTAATATCGCATTTTTATTTGGCATATTAAATAGACAGAAACCTAAAAATCCAACTATTTCTCCATTTTTTATATATACAACCGTCCTGCAATCTCTTCTATTTAAATAGACTTTCCATGATTCCCGATAGACATCCTCACTCAAAGTTTCAAAATATCTTTTTATATAAATTCCCTTATAGGTTCTCCTAATATTACTTATATGAAGTTTTGCAATTTCTGCTGCATCCTGTTCATTTGCAAATCTAATCACTTTACCACATTCCTTTATCATTTACTGATCACTAACGTTCCACATACATCAGGGATTGGGATTTTAATTATACGATGTCCCACTTCCTTTTCATATTCATCAACCGCTTTTTTTACACCCTTTAAATGATCTGATTGGTTATAATCATGTAACATAATATACCCACCTTCATTCAGCCTCGGATAAAAATATCTCAAACCGGCTAAGATAGGTTCATAAAGATCACAATCTAACGATACTAAGGCAAACGTCATTTCTTCCTCTGGAATTGTATCCGGGAAATATCCCTTTCTTACAATACACTGATCTCTATATTTCATTTTCTCCAACACTAAATCGATGTATGTATTTTTGAAATTATTCCAACTGTCAAACCATTCTTGAGTAGTAAATCCATTATCTATCTCAACATTCATGTCATTATTGTCAAAGCCATCAAATGTATCAAATAAATATAATTTTTTATCAGGAAACATCTGATTCATGCACTTTGAGAAATCCCCCCTATACACCCCCAGTTCTGCCAAATTACCTGGCACATTATTATTCTTAATTTCTTCTATAATCAATCTCAATGTTCCAAATCTGCAATAATCATCTGTAACAATATATTTTTGACCAAATAAATTCTGTGCATTATCACATCCGAATATATCTATATCCATATTCATTACCTCTGTAACAACATATTTCGCACCTTTCGGTGATCGATCAAAATATTCATTAAATTTTTCCGCAAACACGCTGTCATAAGAAATATCTGCATTTCCCTTTGTAAGACAAAGATAATCACGATTCAATTTTTTATTACACAGAATAATTTTATCTTTGCTTATTCCTGCTTTAAGTAAATTATTAATTGTTTCTACATATGAATTTGTCACATAAATTTTATCAATGTTTACGGGGATTTTTTCTACTTCAACTACTTTAAATCCACGAAAAGCTTCTCTTGATTTTACAGTTTCAATTACACCTACTAACTCCTCGCCTGCAAAATCATGATTATCGATAAAATAATCCGCTACCATTCCTGTTCCATAAATTAAGATTTTTTTCATTTGTGTCTCCTTATATCTCATATAAATCTACATGGTTATAAAAATCATTTACTATTTCTACCATTGCTCTTGAAACATCTTTTGTTATATACCCCGGATCCTTTCCGTTCTCTATAGCTCTGCAAAATGCCAACAACAGAAAACGTATCCCCTCTCCATCCAACTGATAGAAATACCGTTTGTTTCTTTCCATATTTTCAAAACGCACCTCAAAGTAATCTGTTTTCCACCACGGAGCAGGAACATATATATACCCTTCGGTTCCAGCAATAATCAGGCTTCCTTCTGACTTCACGCCCTGTCCAACCTGAATAGATGCAACTGCAGAAGGGAACACAAAATCAATCTTCGTAAATAAATCAAACTTTGGATTCTCCTTCAGTAAATTGGAGGCGATCGTTTTTCTTATAAACTTGGTTCCTAATATTTGAAAAACCGGAAGCATTGCTGTCGGTCCCCACTCACATATGGAATTCCATTGTTCCTCAAGGTTATTTTCTATAAGCAATTGCTTATTCTTCAAAGATGTACATGTTGCTTCGACGAGCTTAACCTGTCCTATCATACCACTCTTTATAAGTAATAGTAACCGCATGTATGCAGTAGCATATGCCGTGCGCAAAGAACTCATTAGAATACATTTTTTCTCCTTCGCCAGTACTTCTAATTCTTTTAATTGCCCTGGATCAAGAACCATTGGTTCCTCACACAATACATGTTTTCTTTGCTCAAGTGCCAACTTGATAAGTTGATAATGATTTTCAGGAAATGAGTGTATATAAACTGCATCGACTCGCTCTAATAATTCATCATAGTTATCTGTTATAAAAGTAATCCCCTCAAAATCCGATTCTGCTTGTTCTATATTTTTCTTATAAAGCGAAACCGATTCTATAGAATTAACAAATTTACTTTCCTTAAAAATACGTTGAAGATATACGTCGTCTCCTGCAATTCCTAATTTTATTTTTGACTGCTCACTCCTTAACCCTGAGCTGGAAACTCCCTCCGTCCGTTCAAGATACACCACTTTACAGTACTCGTTCAGGTAATCAAATTTTCCAACCCAATCACTGCCAACTGTAAAAATATCTATACCATAGCGCTTAATATCATCAATCTTTTGCCCCTCATATTCTTCAACTATAATTTCATCAGCAATATTAAGCGCTTTTACAGCCTCAATTCTTTCCATCAGTGACTGCTTTACATTAATCTTACCCCTGTTACGATCAAAATCCTCGGACGTAACTCCTACAATTAAATAATCACCCAATGCTTTTGCTCTGGTCAATAGATTTATATGCCCGAAATGCAAAAGATCATATGTTCCATATGTAATTACCTTTGTCATATAAATCTTCTCCTTTATTTGAAAATTTCCAACAGTTCATCCGTTTTCTTGTCAAACAAATTTCTCAATTCTATATGTCTTGCTCCAGAAACTAATAATTTTTTCTGTTCTTCTTGAATAACAACTGTTAAATCAGAATCACATCCCTCAATATACTCAACCCTTTTCGAAATCAATTTCTGCTTTATATTATTATAGCTTTCTTTCCGCACCAAAGATTTGCCATCCAATATATATATACAATATATATTATTTCGTCTTAATTTTACATAAATATCATATGCCTGATCAACTAGATCCTCACTCGAAGCCACTATTCCTACGTACTTATTATTTTTTCGAAATCTTGTTGAAACCGTCTCTGTAAGATGTTTACATGTCAAGTCATCCGGATAAGTTAAATAATCTTTATAGAAAATTTCAAGCATTTTATCTACCTGATTCGGAACAAAACATGTAAATCCCTCATACTCTACTTTTTTTAATGGATTTATATAATTTGCTGGAATCCAATTATCTCTGTCATAAATATAGGAATCCATATTGTCTAATCCCCAATAGACATTATTACTTTGTAAAGTGATTGCATCTTCTTGCTCGATTGCACTTATAACCACCTCATTCCCCCTTGTCGTATATCGTTTATCTTGATATTTTTGAATTACTGCATTATGATTCTTAAATTCAATTTCATCTTTATAATAGTCATATGAGAAAAAATCAATACGTCTAAAATCAATCTCTGAATATCCAAGCGCAATCTGCATACAATTTGGAGAAACGATCATTATAAATTCTCCTGGATGTTCAAGAATAATTTTTCGCAATTTTTCATCATCTGTCTTATCAAATGATGCTTTAACTTCTACATAGACATAATGTTTTTTCCCGTACTCTAAAAGCCGCATATATTCCACTCTGAATAATCCAAAATCAAGATCATCATCCCACGGAATAAATCCACCATGTCTGTAATATCCAAGAAGTGATCCAGCAATAAGAAACGGATGTAACGCCAATTCCTTAACATCTCTCAATATCAATTTTGCTACTCTTGCCGTATCTTCTTGAACGTACGCCAAATAACCCGTCGCCTTTTTCAACGATTTGATATCTGCAAGCTGTTCCAGATAGTCCAACTGTTTCTCAAAATTATTAGCCATTTCAATGTACTGATTTTTTTCCAGTCGGTATCTCTTGGCATCATCTTTAAGTTCATCTAAAAATTTAGAGGGATCTATTTCTACTCTATCTATTAACGCATCGTTTATAATAACAAAATCATCTATCCCTTCCTCAAGTAATTGCCTTGCTACCACTTTTGAATTTGCTGAGTTCATAGTGAGCAAAATTATACTCTCCGCTACAATTTCCCTTAAATGGTCAACTGTAATATATGGTATTTCATATCTACTCCCCTCTGTTTTACAGGCATTATCGCAAAATGCATACACATTCTTTTTCTCTAGTGCCTGTAAAACTCTTAACCCATACGCACCACTGCCAAATAAAATAATTTTTTTATTCATGCTGTCTACCATACTTTTTTAAAATATACTCCAACGTATACTCCTTTTCCTCACCTAACACTATCTTCTCACTATCTGCATATCCAGTGCAGAATTCTATTGGTTCAGATGTAACAACCGCAGCCGCATCTTTATTTGCCCATTCCGAAAATTCAACTCCCAATTCAACAAGTTTAGCTTTTATTTTTTCGGATTGTACATCCAAAACAACATTACAGTATTTATTCTCAATTATATATACTGCATATATACCTTTTTCTCTTAATTCTTTATAAACATCCAACATCTGGAAAATATCATTCTTATTCGTCAAATACAAATCGATTTTCGGAAGTATCCACTTTATAGCCTTTGCAATTTGAGTTAATCGCTTTGGAATTCCTATATCCGATGGTGTCCCTCTGTATCCCGGAATTTCATATGTCAAATACCCATTTATATCATTGGGTGCAGGAAGAGATATATCTTCAAATTGCGCCAACTTCGTTGGAAATATCGTTTTTTTGTCTAACCATGTATTTACATGCAGGCATTCATACGGAATCATAGTATCGAGAGAAAATCCTATTTTATTTGAATCATCCACTATATGTTCATTTTGTCTGACTGCCTCACGTTCCAAATCGAACTTCTTTTGTACATCTTGTTCTATTTCGATTTTTTCTTTTATTTGAAAAACAATATTCTTGTATTCATCAAACTTATAGTCCTCGTCAAAACAATCAAACGCAAAAAAATCCACAACCGAATAATTTAAAATTGAAGTACCACAATACAAACTTGCACAATATGGATTAACTGCGAAAATATACTGGTTGGGATATTCCTCCATCAATTCTGTTAATTGCTTATATTTTTCAATTCCATCGCCCCTTCTCGTCACTGTATGCCAATGGCTATTAGCGTATTGAAGCAATTTATTGTAATCTCTTCTTAACATTCCAAAATCTACATCGTCATCCCAAGGCACAAACCCCTTATGTCTTTCTGCTCCAATCAAAGTTCCTCCAATCATAAATAATTGAAGCTTTAAATCTGCAAGTTCTTCTAGGACTTGTTTCGCATATTTGGTATTTTTCATCTGCTCCTGACGCAGATATCCCTCTGCTTTGCCAATTTCATATGGATTAATAAGTTCCCGCATATATTGAACTTGTTCGGTTCGTTCTGTTGTTAGCTGTCGAAAATATTCAGATTTACACCAGAATCTATTTTCTTTTGCTTGCAAGTAACAAAGGGTATCTTCCTGACCATATTGTATTACTCTTTCCCTTACCACATCATAGTAAAAGACATAGTCTGTACATCCCTTAGATTCAAGTTGGTGAGAAATTTCTATTGCATTTTTATCATTTGCAGCAATTAAAATTATGTAATCATGTCTTTGTTCTATTAAATTTTGCGGACTGATAATTCTTTTACCAAATCGACTCTTGCCATGTAAAGATGCATTATTGTCGCAAAATGCATCCACATTTTCGAGTCCCATTACATGTAACGCAACCGCCCCCGCTTCTCCGGCTCCAAATATTCTAATTTTTTTCATAATCCTTCACCACCAGCTATTTATTCACATACTCCCCCCCATATATAGGGTGCAGACAACATCCAAAACATTTTTTAAAATCATTTAATCCCTTTTTCTTTCCTCCTCTAACATATGTATATGCTCCACCCGTTTCAAAATAAAATTCATTGGGATTCATTATTGGATATTGCATATCAGGATGCGTTCTATAATCTTTTGATACGATTATCATCGACTCCCATAATAAATATTTATTAACGCCAACTTCCTTATCATTTACAGATGCCCCCCACCAATAATAAGCTGTATTTTTATATAGTAATATAACTGTTGTTGCTATTGCCTCTCCATCTTTATTTTCCAGGAAAAAAACTCTACACCTTTTTTGAGGAATTAAGTTAAAAAATATATTGCGATTATATTCATCATAAATAATTTCTTCAGCAGCACCTGTTCTTGTATATGTAATTTCATGCAACTTTTTATATGTTTGAAAATCTTTCTCAACCGCCTTTGCCTCAACAACAACATACTTTTCCGACTTTCTCAACTTTCTAATCGCTTGTCTTGTTGTTTGTTCGCAATTTCCAAGCAATTCTTCCTCAGTTTTATTCATTTTAACTATCCATGTATATCGAATAGATGGATTAAATCCTAAATCCATTAAGGGATTAATTCCCGTCACTCTTCCCGGCCAATTATTTTCACTCAAAGGCGGCATATATGCATCAAAGCAACGGACACTATATTTTTTAACCATAAAATCGATATATTGTTTATACAGACCACATACCTTTTTCTTTTCTTTTACTGTTAAGTTATCATCTATGATAGTTCCCCACCTTGAATGCAACCTATAAAATTCATCATTTTGTGTAACTCTTTTTTCTAAATGTAACATTGCAATAAGAACAATTTTCCCATTTTCTTCATTAATGATGCAAAAAGACCTATTCTTATCATTAATCCACCTATCCAAAGCAATGACATCATACAAATAATATGCATACCCTCCTCTACAATTGTAAACAAAATCATCCCAAACTTTGCTATCCATATCATTATACTGCTTAATAACTGGTTTCATAAACTCTCCTTTTTATTCTCATAGCTTTTATATGTTTAATTTTCCTCGAAAAGTTTCACAAATTCATTTAACCTAACGAAATCATTTTCCTTATAAACTTTAGATTCTATCTTATTTTTTTTCATAATCATATCATGCTTAGAATTGTTAATGTTAATATCAATTATATTTAATAATCTATATTGAGAATCATAAATATTTATTTTTCCTTTTTTACAGACCACAAAACCTATATTTTCATAGTATTTAGCAAAATATATATTTCCATCTAACACATATGAATTGTTAGGGCTGTTTATATTATATATAAAATTTTTCTTTTTCGATCCATATAAGAAAACTATATCCTTAGATGCCGCTATCCCATTAAAATAGCTTTCCATTGTATCAAATATCTTGTCAATTTCTATTATTTGAGTTTCTTCCCTAGAATTCCATTTTATAAAATAGTTACCATGGTGTGACATTATGTAAAACGTATCACCTACATTTACTATTCCATCATTTTTATATTTATCCCGTTGTTTACATTCATCAATAAATATTTTTTTAATTTTAGCATTATATGTATCGATACACATCACATTACTTTCCAGCCGATTAGCAACATACAGCTTATTATCCAACTCTGCTGTACTCTCTCCCCAAAAAGCATATTCCCCCTGCTTTTCTAACAATTCTGTAATCTCCCCACTTTTAACATTCACCTTTAATATGCCTTTGTATTTGAATCCATATAAATATGCCATTCCATTTTTTAATGCTCCTCCAACAAATTTTGCTTCCATATTTGGATCGACAAAATCATCAAGTGCTAAGCCCTTCCATGTACATGTTACAAAATTATATATCCATAATTTCTTTGCATTACAAGGGACCAACATCATTTCATCTCCATCTATATAGATTCCAAAATAAAGTCTACTCACCATGCCATCTTCATCTGGCATATTCGTCATTATTTCAACTTGCAAGGACTCCTTGTTTATTTTTAAAATAATATTCATTTCCCGAGCCACGCAGTACATGTATTCATCCTTTATTGCAACACACTCTGTAATCACTTCATAATTTTTATTTCCCATTGCCAACTTCACCCCATTAAACGAAACTATATATCTATTAAGCCAAAAAGGCCAACTCCGCGCACAATCTCACAGAATCAGCCTTGTTATATCTCATCCGACCTCCATGTCATGAATCACGATACATCTATATGATATATCGACATTTTACATATAATGCTTAACCAACAAACGCCGGAGAATTCGATATCTTCTCCAGCGTTTATGCACATATCTATAAACTTATATCTAATATTTTCGATCTTCCCGAAACCGTTCCAGATCCCCCTGTGTTGTGATCTTGTAATTCTTCTCATCCCCGGGTATCATGGCAATCTTCATTCCTGCCAGAATTGCCGGTTCAGATGAGCCATTGATTGTGTAGATATCATCAGGGAGTAACGCTTTGCAAGCCTCATAATATGGTGTGAATCGAAAGACTTCCGGTGCCTGTCCGGCAAATAACTCCTCTCTGCGAAGCGTACTGGTGATTATCTTTCCATCCACACTTTGATAGATCGTATCCTTCATCGGAAGTACCGGCATTACGCCATCTTTCCCTGATAACGCCACAAAGCAATCGCTTATTATCTGCACCGTCAGATTTGGGCGCGCAGCATCACAGATCATGACATTGACATCTTCGGACATTATGCGTCCTGTTCTAATATTCTCTTCAATATCTTCCAACGCATACAAGATAGACAATTGTCGGTTGTTACCCGGCGCGGAATATCCCATGAATATTTCTTTCCAAGTCGAGGCTGTCAGATGTTTTCGGATATCCGCTTCGATATCGTCCTCCCACATATCTGCACAGACTATCCGTATTCCGTCAATCTCCGGTGCCTGCACACAGGTTGAAAGCACATATGTCAGAATCATCTTATCATTTACTTGTATATACTGCTTCGGGATATCTGCACCAAGCCTGGTTCCGGTTCCTCCTGCTAATATAATTGCAATGTTCATATCTCTACCCAATCTCCCGTATCTCACGCAGGATATCGCCATATGGACGGTTCTTCCCGAACAGAACCGTCGTACCCAGTACGAACCCATCGACGCCCTTCGGCGCAAATTCCTTAATTTTATCCTTGCCACAGGCACCATCCCAGTAGACCTTGATGCCCATTTCGTCTTTCATAGATACCAAGCGTTCTACTTTCTCACCAACATAAGGCAGGTACATCTGTCCGGCATTCCCCGGATTCACGGTCATGACAAGCACCTTGTCCACGATATGTAACATCTCATACACCGTCTCGATACTTGTTCCCGGATTGATTGCAATCCCCGGTATCATGCCTGCATTTATAATCTTCTGCAACGTCGTAGATGGATGATACTCCGCTTCCGGATGGATGTATACCGTATCACCTTTTCGAAGGTGATTCAGGAACATCTGGATATTGTTGTTCGGATGCTCGATCATCAGATGGACATCTAGTGGTGTTGTCGTTGCCGATGCGATATATGCCATATCATAGAGTGACATCGCGAAATTCCCTACATATCGTCCGTCCATGATGTCGATATGGAAGGAATCAATTCCCGCCTTATCCAGTTCCTTCACTTCTTTCTCCAGGTTTCCAAAATTCGCACACATCATGGATGCATTCAATTCAAACATAATACATAACCCCTTTCTCGCTTGTTCCCCAAACCACCTCTACCTATACATCTACATTCTCTATCATAACCGGTTTCTTAAGTACTTCACATTTATGTGCCAGGCTATCGGAATCTCCATAATATGCATCACACACATGGATTGCAAGCTCACTATCCTGTGTATTATCATAGATCCCCCATGTCTGTTCCTGATAATTTCGGACAATCGACCGATATTCTTCGATTCGCTCCGGACATGCCTTCTCGACCGCCTGCCCGAAGAGCGGATGCGGTCTCCATAATAGTACCACATCTTCCTTGCTTTCTTCAAATATTTTCAAGCTTCTTCGAATCTTATCAATCGTTGCACCGCCATGCTGCATCAATGTTGCCACATTCGTGCCATACAGGATAATCTTCTTCCTGCTGCCATCTGCACGACAGATCATGTTCTTCCAGTTCGATGGCATATTCCGCAGATATTCTTCCCGTTCCTGCTCCCGCTCATATCGTTCGGCATCATCAAGTGGGGAGCCATCTCCGCGAATTTTAGTCTCCCAGATTCCCCGTGTATCTTCCCCGGCGAACTCTGTCAGATAATCAATATACGCCTGCCGCATAGCCTCTGACTGTACAATCGTCAGGTCTGCATGCACAACACCCGGCATACGACAGTAATAATCCATCACCTTCCGTGCCTTCTGATTCTCTTCACTTGGCACATCCACCTTGAACCACGGGATATAGATCAGCTTGTCTGTATAATTCTTGATCACAGAAGAATAATACTGCGGAGCCACGGAAGTCGTGTAGTTATAGCTGTCATACGGGCTTTGGATAAAGATGATATCCGGATGCACCTTCTCGATATCATAGATCTGATAATCCTGCACATCGAGATAGTCCGGATACTGCATACCCTCGTAATAAGCTTCCTTCTTCGCACCCTGCGCATCCCGCAGATAATACGGAATCGGAAGCACCGTCACTTCCGTCCCCACTTCCTCTTTTTCTCTCCGCCATACACTGTCAAACGCCTTCCAGTTGGATGCTTTGTATGCCAGGAACAACACACGCTTCTTCGGTACACATCGCTCCACACATTCTTTGAACCCATCTGCGATTTCTGTCAATACACCTGCCAGATCATCCACATCAATTCCAACACCCTGTTCCACGGCCTGACCTGTCAATTCGCCTATCTGATATAGCAATTCACAATACCGCTCCAGAAGCTTTACAGGTTCTGTCCCTTCGCCCAATCGTTCTTCCAACAGATTACCTATCTGGACAGCGCTTTCCTGGCAGACTGACAGAAGCTGTACCGCTTCCGTATATTGTCTCCCCGCAACTACTTTCAGAAGCATGTTATGAGCCTCTTCCATAAGGCCTGCGAGCTGTATCGCTGCCTCATACGGCTTCTCCTTCTTCTGTCTGTGACTTAGATCTAAATCATCCTTGGAGAAATGATACTCAAACGGATATGGCGATACCAGTGCTTTCAAATGCTCTTCCTGCCCTGTAAAGAACGGATAATCGTGTACACCCCCGCTTTTTACAATCTTCATATAATCCCCATATTCAATCTGCAGCACACCATCGTATGCCGCCGGTGCCGGAATCTTCGTAGTCTCGAATGGCACCATAACTGTCGTATCAAAATATTCTGCCGGGTATAGGTGATTATCGAAGTATACCCAATATGGCATGAGCGCTACATGGCTGCCACCCTTGCTTGCATACAGGGAAAATACTTTCTCTCCTGCCTGAAACAGTTGCTGCCTGATACACTGTGTATAATCAAATTCTACTAAGCAGAGTTCTTCTATCTGCTTCAAAACATCTTCATACTCTCCTATATTACTGTTGTCTTCCTTTATTTCATCCCCTGCTGCCATGATCAAAGTTGCTAAAGCTTTCCGTTCTTTCTCTTCTTCCTCATCCTCTGCTATATAATCAAGCACAAATATATCAATACCTGTTGCATATGGGCAGTCATGATATTTCTCCAGATAATTCGAGTCGAAATTCAGACGATGTCCATTCGTCACGCGCGTCATATATTCGAGATACAGTTCCTCTTTATGCATATTCAATACAACAAAACTCTTCGGAAGCTCCTGTTCTGCCACCTGATTGAACTTGATATAATCCGGACGAAGCATGCAGATATCCATATCGTCGTCCCAAGGAATATAACCTCTGTGCCGGACTGCGCCAAGCAGCGTGCCACAGTCTGCAAACCAACGGATATTGTGTTTCTTGCAGACTTTGTCAATCTCTTCGAGCACCTCGAGCTGCGCTGCCCATGCACGCTTCATGGCTCCCGTAATATAGAATCCTTCCCGGATTTCATCTTCAAAATATGTATGTGGAAACTGCATATAATTCCTCCTGAAACAAAACAAGCTGGCCCATATAGAGCCAGCCGTATTTTGTCAATAATATTTCAATTACTGAAGTAATGAGAGTACGCCCTGTGTAGACTGATTTGACTGAGCCAGCATAGACTGAGCTGCCTGCTGAAGAATGTTGTTCTTCGTGTAGTTTGTCATCTCAGTAGCCATATCTGTATCACGAATCTGTGATTCAGCTGCTGTCAGGTTCTCAGAGTAGTTCTCCAGATTGTTGATCGTGTAGTTCAGACGGTTCTGAATAGCACCCAGTTTAGAACGAGCTGTAGATACATCCTTGATAGCCTTTGAAATAGCTGTCATTGCGGATGCTGCAACCTTGTGTGAAGATACTTTAAGAGCATTTACACCGATGCTTGTAGCTGTCATAGAGCTGATTGTGATTGACATGTTCTCACCTGCAACTGCACCTACCTGAAGCTGCTTGTCCTTGAAAGAACCTGTCAGAAGCTTTGTACCGTTGAACGCTGCCTTCTTAGCAATAGAATTAATCTCATCTCTAAGCTGTGTCATCTCATCATCGATAGCCTGACGATCATCAGAAGCATTTACATCATTGGCTGCCTTTGTAGCAAGCTCACCCATACGCTGAAGGATGCTGTGGATCTCGTTCATGTTACCTTCTGCTGTCTGAATCAGGGAAACACCGTCCTCAGAGTTCTTAACAGCCTGATTGATACCACGAATCTGATTTCTCATCTTCTCACTGATGGAAAGACCTGCAGCATCGTCTGCTGCTCTGTTAACCTGGTATCCGGAAGACAACTTCTCAGTTGACTTAGATACTGCCTTAACATTCTGTCCCAACATTCTGTTTGTGTTTGCTGCCTGCAAATTGTGCTGTACTACCATAATAATTCCTCCTTGAATTTATTCCCGCGTCCTTGCGAGAAGTACTAGGGCACCGCCCCGTGTATAGTATGTATGTTAGAACCCGCTTGGGTAATAACCTTGTTCACAGGAACTTGTTTGTTCCTTACACCTTATATATCGGACAAGGATTCATATCCTTAACCCTCTTTTTATTATTTTTATAAAAATTATTTTTTCTGATCATAAAGCAGGGAATCATTCACCATGCCATTCGCCATCGATTTATAATACTTGTTCGCAACCGTCTTCGACTGCTTGACCTGACGCACGCCCTGAAACTTCATGGCAAAGACCTGTTCCATCGCCGCACGGTTCCGTTCCTCGACTGCCTCAATCTGCATTCCCAGATCTACACACTGACGGATCAGATTCTGGATTGCCTGCAATTCTTCCCGATAGCGCATTGGATCCGCCTGTATCTCCTGCTTCACACGATCATATACAGAAGAAAATCCTTTATCTCCTTCATTGATATTACCAATCAGTATCTCCTTTTGGTCTACCAGCTCAGCGAACGCATCTTCCCGGAACTTCTCTTCCGCGGCAAGCTCTGCTTGTTTATTTGTAAGCGCGAGTATCTCCTCTAGATACCGCCTCTTGCGTTCTAGAGACTCCCGCAGAATCTTCACATAAGTTCCGATCTGATCCATGTCTGCCTCCTAACTCAAAGTAAGCTGTGGTCCCCGCGCACGTTTCATAACTTCCTTCCAGATATCACGCATATCGCGCAGCTCTCCGAGCGCACGGTTTAAGATGTCCATATCTTTTTTCATATTCGCCTCGGTCAGAAGTGCAAAGATATAGTCATACATCCGCTTGAAGTCCTCTGCCACCGGATATTTCATATCCAGCGTTGAGGTAAGCTCTACTATAATATTCCGGCACTTCTGGATATTCGTATTCGTCTTCTCATAATCCTTCTTCTCCAGTGCCGTCACTGCAATATTGCAGAATTTCACAGCACCTTCATAAAGCATCAAAGTAAGATCCGCCTGTGTTGCTGTCTCGACTTTTCTTGTTTCATACGCTTTTGCCGCCATATTATATGCCATGTTCTACCCCTCCGAATAACCGACGTCCCCGGCTCATGTACGCGGAGACGTCATGTCTTTTATCTATCCTGTTTCTAAAATATAGTTATATTTCTATCTGCCGCTGTCTTTAAACTGTAGTCCATCAGCTTCCGAATAAAGACGAAAGATAGGACTGCTGGCTCTGCATCTTCGCCATCGCAGCTTCCATCTTGGAAAACTGATTGTAATACTTATCCTCTAAGTTCTGCAGCTTCTCTTCCCACTTGTCAATCTCATCATCATAATCGTCGATTTCACTGTCAAGTGTCTTGTCGTTGTAGAAGGTCTGTGTACTCCGGACACCCTCGATTCGCGTCATAGATTTTCTGAGATAATCATACATCTGTGTTCCAACGCCTTTATTGTCTGTCGTTCCACCGATAATCTGGCTGACTAAGTTGTCATTTCCTTCAAGTGCCGCGCGAAGCTTGTTTTCCTGTGACGCATAATTTTCATCATCTTCGTCACCCAGAATGTGCAATTTACCATTCTCCGTATAATCACCTGTCACGATACCGATCGATGCAAGCGACATCGTCTTTGTGCTACCGTCTGCAAGTGTCACCTGTACACCCTTGTTCAGCATGGTACGCATGTCAGAAAGCAATGTCTGCAATGTAGAATCCCGGCGCAGCAATCCCTGCTTTGCCTTCTCTTCCCACTTCTCGATCTGCGTGTCGGACAGCTTGCTTCTCTCATCCTCTGTTAAGGCATCATACCCGGCATCCTTCTCACTATAGTATTTGTTCATCTCATCGATCAGCTCATTATAAGCCTTCACGAATTTCTTGACGTTATTATAAGCGGCATCTGTATCTGCAGATACTTCGACATTCACATCTGTATCGGTCTTTGCCTTTGCCGTAATCGTCATGCCGTTGATAGTCATCGTGTTGCTGTCACCCGTGTATTTGACGCCGTTATAATAGATGATGGCATCTCTTGCATCCACCTTCTTAGAACCACTGCCAAGTCCCAGTGCCTCCAATGCACTCGCATCACTCGATGTGATATTGAAATCATTGGCAGCACCGGTCTTCGATGCATTGACATAGAATCTTCCCTGTGCGGCATCGAAGCTTGCGGAGACACCCATCTTGGAGACAGCTGTCGTGAAATCATTGATCGTTGACTTGTCATCTACAACAAAATCCTTGCCATTGACTGAGAATGTTGTTCCAACCTTGATTCCAAGATCCGCTAATTTCGTGGTTCCCGAGATATCTGCGCTTGTAAAGTTATTTGCCACCTTCGCGGTAAATGCAGCGCTCACGGTATTTCCGGCTGCTGCATCCTTGTCGTAACCGACGGTACCATCGATGCCAAGCGCATCTGCCTTCACAGTATAAGTTGTTCCACTCTTGCTGCCATCGTCTGCTGTTTTCGCGGTTGTGTTCGTGAATATCAGCTTTCCGTCCTTAATGCTTGCAGACAAGCCTTTGAAGTTCTCTTCCTTCGCAAGCTTCTCGTTCAATTCGGAAAGGGATGCAACACCATCTGTCCCGGTTCCGCCAAGCTCATATTCCACCGTGTTGGTTCCATCGGAGATAGAGATCTTCTGTCCTGCCAGACTCAGATTCTGTCCGGACACATCTGTCATATCCGCAAACTTTGTAGCAAGTCCTGCGTCATTGTATCTGGTATAGGAATTCCCTTTTATCTTGATATTGTCCCCCGTCAGATATGCAGAAGATGCGGTCTGCTCTACGGATACCGAATGTGTACCGTTTGAAGCATTTGCTCCGACGCTGACAGACACCTTTGTCTCATCGCTTGCCACTGCTTTCTTCGCATTGTAGCTACTTACAGTCTTGAATGCAGAAAGCTCTGTCTTATAGAAGTTATAAATCTTCGTATTGAGTCCGCTCCAGATCTCCTTCCTCCACTCAACATCCTGCTTTTTCTGTTTGATTTTATTTACTTTTTCAGAGCTGGCACTGACCAGTTCTTTCACCATGCTCTCGGTATCCAAACCGGATGCGAGACCTGTCATACGCATTGCCATATTGATTCCTCCTGTTCAAGGTATCGCCCCTCGCATTCGCTCGGCGGCAGTTCGTCGAACCCATCCTAAATCACTCACGTCGTTCGTGACGGTGTTCTCCTCTATCTTCTCTCATCAACCAGAAGACCTGCCATCTCCCATGCCTTTGCAAGCATATCGAGTGTCTTCTCCGGCGGAATCTCACGGATAACTTCATCGGTGTCACTATCTGTAACGGTGATGGAAATCCGGTTTGTATCCTCATGATACTTGAAGCTGAGCTGTGTATGATGCATTGGACTTGCCTGTTTCACTGTCTTGTTCAGATCATCGACTGCTGCCTTGATCTTGTCCGGTGCCACTTCCTGATCCGTCTGTACCGCACCGCGATCCTGTTGCTGTCCCGGCTGGCCGTTGTTATTGCTGTTGCCCTTTCCACCGATCGGCGGTAAGCTTGCAACCTGTACCTGCTGCTGCCCGGCAGTACTGCCTGTGTTCACATCCACCGTCTCAGACTGCGGACGTGTCACTCTTGTCTGTGAACTTACATTTAAGGCTCCTACGCCTCCGATTCCATCCATTCCCATAATCTATACGCCTCCTTGCGTGAACCTTGTATGCCTTCCATCCATGAACGGCATACGCCTATAGTTTCCTATTAGTTGTATCGTCAACTAATCACTCATACTTTACCACTTTATAAGAGTTTTTTCAAACTTTCTACGTCGAGATTCGCCACAGCTTCGCGGTTTTCTTCCTGAATCTGTGCGTAGATTTCCTTGCGGTAGACAGGCACACTCTTCGGTGCGGAGATACCGATCTTGACCTGATCGCCCTTCGCCTCGAGCACAGTGATCTCAATGTTATTGCCTATCACGATGGATTCGCCTTGTTTTCTGGATAGTGCTAACATATTACTCACCTGCCTTTTCTTTCATCTTCTGGATTGCCTCGTAGGCATTGAATTTCACCTTGTAATCTTCGTTCTCTACGATCACCTGAATGGCTTTTCTGCCCTCTGTGTTGATGATGATCGGAGCCTTCAGATTCGCTGTCATCTTCGTTAAGTCCGAAGGAATCGACAATGTGACAAACATCAGAATATCTGCATCTGCAGGATCACCGATGTTCTTCATCAGCTCGTCCTCCACGATCGGACCGTAATCATCAATCAGTTCAGATGGATGGATGATCGGAAGTGCCAATGCAGGCTCCTCCATCGACTGTAACCAGCTGATCTTCGAACGCTCCTCGCGGTCGCTGTCATAAATAATCGCAAATTTCTTTAAATTTTCAAAACCGATCAGCCCCATTGGGAACTCCAGGATCTTGTCCTCCGCGATGTCGACGGTTCCAAATAATCTTGTTTCTGCTACCATGCTTTATCCCTCCTCTAAAATTAGAAATCGTTCCTCATCATATGTATACAATAATAACGATTTCTCCGTTCTTCGAACTCTCGAATTCGTAACAGACATGCGCATTCCGGGCTATCGCCCTACATGCTTATGTCTGTTTATCCGTCATATAAATAAGCAGCTCCGCCTGCAAGCAGTCTCGCTGCTTATTTGCATGACGGAATTATTTTCTACAAATAATCAATCAACGATGCTCTGACCAGATTGCTCGTAGCTGCAAGCGCTGCCTCATATACGACGTTGGCCTCCTTGAAGTTCAGCGCTGCCTCTTCTGTGCTCACATCCTCATTTTCAGACTTCAATTCCTTGAATGTGCTGTACTGCTCTGTCACGCGAGTTCTGATCATGTCAAGCTTTGTCATGCGGCTTCCGACATCGGACTGGATGGCAGATACCTGATCCATATAGCCCTGGAAGTTCGTGATATTCTTCGCAAATGTCTTCTGCATCGTCTCTTTCTTGATTGCGATTTCAACGTTGATATCTTCCAGCATGGCGTTAATCTGCTTTACCGCATCATCATTCGATGCATACTGGTTGTCCTCCAGCATACTCTTTAACTTCTTCTCTGTCTTTTCCGCTGCATCTAACTCCTGCAGCGTATAGATCAGATCGTTGATGTTGTTGCTCATATCATCGTTGATAATATTTTTGCCTTCCGTATTAACCTGAATACTCTGGCTGAAATTCACTTCATAATAAATCGACTGTGTCCGGTCATAGGTATCATAATCTACCGTCTTAATGCTGCCATCCGACTGCTCGGTGTACTGCGTACAGTCAAAATAATGCTCCGGGCGGAGGTCGCCTGCTTCGAATTTATTTTTCGCGTAGTCAACTACGATATCGTCTGCCTGCTTGAGTGTGTTATACACGTTCTCACCGAAGATAATCTCGCCGGTCTCCTCGATGATGTTGATTTCATCCGGTCCAACCTGATAATACGTATCTGCATCCGCCGTTGTCTTCACCGTCTGGGTAAATCCACTCAGATCGATCGTGTTACCATTTGCGTCCAGTGCTTTCAGGGAAAGTGCTGCATTGCCCTGACTATCCTTACTTGAAATGCCCTCATATGCCAGATTCAGGCGATAGACCTGTTCCTTGTCCGGCTTTACATAGGTACTTGTGCCTGCCAGAATCCCATCTACATCTTCATTGTTCACGCCGTTTAATACGACCGTTTTCATATCCAGATCATCCGCATTCAGATGCTGTGTGATCTTATAAGAATATTTCTTGATATCCTCTGTCTCGTTAAATGCCAGAGAACGATCCGTCTTATAGCCAGAGAAAATATAACGTCCAGCGTAGGTTGAATTTCCCTCACTGTTGATCATATCCTGCATCTCTTTTAACACATCAATGATCGCGCTTCGGTCGGAGGTATGGAACGAATCCGTCGAGCCCTGTGTACAATAGCTCTGGATATCTTCGAGTCGTGAAGTGATGTTGTCCAGAGAGGTTGTCGTAATCTTCAGCCACGACTCTGCATCACCGATATTCTTATCCTTGTACTGTTCCAGCTGCGTTACCATCGTACGAAGCTTTAAAGCACGCACAGCAACAACCGGATCTTCTGATGCCTTTGTAATTTTCTTTCCCGTCTCCATCTGCGTTGTGCGGTTGTCCACATTTGCCATCGTCTTCTGCATATTCCGCAGAGAGTTATTGGAGATCATCTGATTTGTAATTCTCATATTCCTACCTCCAAGGCGTCAGCCTTATACACCAGTCTCGTTAATCAGTTTGTCATATACTTCATTCAATACAGATATTACCTTAGATGCCAGCCGGTACAGTTCCTGGAACTTCGTCAGATTCGAACCTTCCTCGTTCTTATCGACACCGGAAATAGATGCTCTCTGGTTATCGATCGTGTATCGGATATCATCCTGATTTGCCGCAAATACTTCATTCTTCTTTGTATCGACCGCCATGTTCGTTGTGATTGCCTGCAGGAAATGTGAGACATTACCCTGCTGGAACATCGATGTATCCGTCAGTCCAGCCATCATCTTTTCTAAGATGCCCCTTGCCTCTATGTCGCCCTGATCAATATCTTCCTTGTAAGACACAACAATCTTCTTCGGATCGGTCTTCCATTGCTGGTTCAGCTCCCAGTTCAGTCCGTTCAGACGGTAATAGCTGTCGTCGCCGGAAGAGATCGTTCCGGTTCCCTGCATGCTGCCCTTCAATACGAAATCGTGTCCATCCGGTGCCTGTGCGGTAAATGCATCAAGTCCCGGATTTCCATCGGCATCGGCACCCGCGCTTGTCAGGTCGTTCATGTACTTGGAGAATACACGCACCAGCTCGTTTAACTTTGCCTGATAATACGGAATACCCTTTGTCATATTTTTGACGCCAATCTGTGCCTGACGTCCGTCGATACCTGTCGGGAAGATAGCTGTTACTTCCGCATTCTTCTCATCAATCATCGTCATATTTTTAAATGTAAAGTTATTCAGCTTTCCGGCTGCATCATACTCGGCCGTCCAGCCGTCGTACAGATAATCTTTACCGTTCAGGGTAATTGTTCCCTCGCTTGGAATGTTCAGATCTTTCATGGCAACACTCTCTGCAAGCGATACTGTCACTTCCGGTGGATTGTCCGATACAGCAGTTGTTTTTCCGGAAAATACCTCACCATTGTTGCCGTCACGGATGTTGAACAGACCTGCGATTCTTCCGGTTGTATTCGCCGTATTGAAGAATTCTCCCGCAGTATCATCCGCGTTCTTCCAATAAATATCAACCAGACCATCCTGATCGTTCTGGTTCACCTTCTGCTCCCGTGGAACTATGGTCAGTTCATTGTAACCAAGCTCATCGACCAGGATTTCACCATTAATACGGATCGTCAGAGTCTTGGCATTTGCTTCGACCTGATCATTTCCCACACCATACATGATGCTTCGCTCGTCCACATCAACATTGATATATTCGGATAATGTGTCGATACATACGCCCCGCTTATCACGCAGGTCGTTTGCATTTCCACCCTTTAATTCGACTGTGATAATCTCCTGTGTCAACTCGTAGATCTGCTTTGCAAGCGAGTTCACTTCGCTGACTGCAAGTTCAACCTCATCGTTGATCGTCTTCTGCGTCGATTGGAAATTGCTTGCAAGCTCATTCACCATGTCTGTGAAAGAATCTGCCGTAAGCGCAAAGGAGATTCGCGTTGTATAATCGGCTGGCTTTGTCGAGAGATCCTGCATGGCATCGGACATCTCTGCCATCCATTTTGTATAGCCTGCCTCGGAAGTCATTTCGTTCATATACGTCTGTAACTGCTCGAGATTGGCATGCTGTGAATTGTACTGACTGTACTTGGAATTTGCAGACCAGTATTTCGTGTCGTAATATGCATTTCTCTGACGTTCTACGGCTGAAGCGGTAATACCGGTTCCCATCATACCATACGTCTTGTTCAGGCGTAAGGCGTCCGATGCGGAAGCCTGCACGTTCTGTCTGGAATATCCTTTTGTATCCGCATTGGATATATTGTGCGCGGTTGTATTCAGCGCCGTCTGGAAATATGTCAGTCCCGAAAGACCTGTATTGAGTCCTAAAAATGTAGATGGCATCGCTTCCACTCCTTCTTTGTCAATTGCGAATTATCGTTTCTTTTATGCACCCAGCTTCTCGATCAGATAAGCAATCATCTCGGATACGGTGTTGATGTATCGGGAGGACGCATTATATGCATGCTGGAATTTGATCATGCTGGATAACTCCTCATCAGAGGATACGCCAAGCAGCTGCTGTCTCGTATTCTCGGCGTCGGACACTGCCTGCTGTCCGGTTTCCATCATGGATTTGTATGTGTAACCACGGTCTGACAGATCATCCATCATACCGCTGTAATAATCTTTGTAATTGCACTGCACCAGAGAATTCGGACTGACCGTTGCAAACTTATCGTTCCACCGTGCCAGCAACTCATCTGCGATCGTCTGTGCCTCCTCACCCGATACACGGGAGAGTGGAAGCAGGGACGGATTCTGTAACAGCTTCTCGTTCACCTTCAGGTTTCCGATCGTATAAAGCGAATAGAAATCGTCCGGATTTTCTTCGTTATATACCTTGAACGTCTGTGTCGTTCCATCTGCCAGCGTCAGTGTACGCTCTGTGTACCGCTCCACGCTGTTTCGCGTAAACAACTCGGTGCCCGGATACTCATTACCTGAACCCATGCCGATACCTGCAGTATCCTCGTCCAACACCTTTACGGTAGAACCATCTGCCAGCGTCACGGTTTTGTTCGGACACAACGTATCGTTGATCTGTGTCACCATCGCATGAATCAGCACATCAAACTGTGCCTCCAGATTCGTAATCGTGTATGGTTCCACATACGTATTAAAATATTCCAGATCTTTTACATAATCTTTGACGTCCTGCTCGTACTGCGCCATCGCCGTCTGATAATCCGCATTGTTAGCAAAATCTTTCTCCAGCGGTTTCGTCGGCTTTGTCGGTACGTCCGTGTAGTTACTGATAAAATAACCCCGCGACATCATAAGACCATTCAGAGAACCGATATCGCTGTTACTGTCCGCGGTCGGTACCCGGTTTATATTAAACAAAGGATCGCCATCCTGCTCCCATACCGGCATCAGGAAGTCCGTCGAAGAACCTGTGAATCCGTAATTCTGCTGATATTTCTCATTCTCACACACCTTCTGTGTCGTCAGTGTGTAGGTTCTTCCAAGCGTAACCAGTGTATGTCCTTCCAGATACACCTCTACCGTACCGTCTTCGTTGTTTACAACTTCAGAATTCACAATAGAAGAAAGCTTATCAAGTGCCTGATTCCGCTTGTCCTTTAAGTCATTTGCTTTTTCCACATTTCCTGCCTCAACCGCACGGATCTGCTGGTTAAGTTCATAGATGGTAGATGCAAGATCATTGACTGTCTTGACTTGATCCTTGATCTCCGTGTTCAGATTCCGCTGATACTCGATCAGACTGGAACGTATCGTCTGCACACGATCGATCAGGGTGAGTGCATTGGAGATAAAGGAGCTCCGCGTTACGATACTGTTCGACTCCTTCTGCAGCTCCTGCATGGATGTCCACATATCCTTTAACGTCGTGTTAAAATCCTTACCCTCTAACTCACCGAAATAATTCTCTATCTCTGAGACGGTTTCATACTGCGCCTTGTAGTAGCTCATACGCCCGCTCTCTGTGCGGTAGGTATCATCTGCAAACTGGTCGCGCACCTGTCGGATCTGCGCCGTTACAACTCCCATACCTACGTTATTGATATAATATGAGTCCGTTGCGACTCTGTTATATGACTGGTCTGTCAGGAGTACCTGCTGTCTGGTATAGCCCTCAGTCTGTGTATTTATTAAATTATGTGCGGTTGCATTTAACGCATATTGACTTGTCTGAAGTCCTGTTACGCCAACGGACAACCGTCCCATCGTTCCTGCCATACGTTTACTCCCTTATTCCCGTTAATTCTGTACATCAAATCTGCCCGGTACATCGGCACCGCCTGCATATGCAGCGTTGCTCTTGAACATCTCTTTCGAATACTCTGCCGTCTCCGGCGCCCGGTTTAAATTCTGCATCAGATTGATGTTATACTCGATCATTTCAAGTGCATCCTGAATCAGATTCTGATTATGTCCGTTTACTTCCCGCACCTTCCGTGCAAGCTTCGCCAGCTTCTCGTTGATCGCAAGCAGCGGATCATGGAATTCCGGCTGTCCTTCCAGAAATGTAACAACGTCCATCACCTTGACATCATCTGGTCGTTTGCCTAAGATATTCGCTACATTTGTCATTGTCTCGCGCCGTCTGTGTTCCACGCTTGCAAGCGCATCTGCCAGACGCTGCTCCTTCTCGGTTGTCTCAGACAGACGGTCAAGATTGTTCGATACAATCGCACCCGTCTTCTCCATCGACACCTGCAGAAGCTGCTCATACAATGCATACTCATCATTCAATTCCGTAATCAGATTCTCAATTATACTTGCCATGTCGCATCCTCTTTTAGATATTTGTCTTGCTGTAACTGTCCAGTAATTTCTGTGCGAAATCATCCACGCTCACATCATATGTGCCGTTGTCAATCCGGCGCTTCAGATCCTGAATCTTGGACTCTCTGACATCTGGTGTATTGCCCAGTGCTGTCTTTGCTGTCTGCATATCTTTTCCCATGCTTGAGAAAGATACCTGATCCAAAAAGCTTCCTGATCCGGTTGTTCCAGAAGTCTTCGTCTTCTTGGTGCCTGTGTTGCCATAGATCTGACTGATCATATTATAGGTTCCTATTCTCATTGCTTCTCCCTCCTTTTTCTTATCTTTCGCAAGCCGCAGTCTCCTGCAATTACGATTCTTCAATATGAATATCGGAAGTTTTCCCTGTATCATAACCCTTTTTATGTAAAAAAAGACACATGCACCAGCATTTGTGCATATGTCTCTTCTCTGTTTTATGTATTTTATACAGAAGCAATCCCTGCCTGCTTTTCATCCACTGGATTAGTCAAGAAATCGCATCTTACCAGCGGAACTCTTCCGAACCGCCTGCTGGCGTTCCCGCTTGTAAGCGTTTGTCATCGCATCTGCCAGTCCGCCTGCACACTCCTTACAGAATCTTCCGCTGTGGATCATCTTGCCGCAGCGCTCACATTCCAGACCAACCAGAGAATCATCGGTAAAGGATAAACGTTCCTCGCGCACCCAGTATTTGATCTGCTTGATCGTAACATCACACGCTTCCGCTACCTGATTGATATTCTCGCGTGGATTCTCCTCGATATATTTCTTTACTTTCTGAAACTTCTCTTCCAGCTTTTCTTTACATGCAGGGCACAGCTTTTCGCCCGCAATATAATTAAATAACTTCTTACAGTTTCTGCAATTCATCAGTTCCATGATTTGTTCCTCCCTCTATCTATTCTGACACAATCTCTATATCACTTTCATCTTCCGGTTCCGATTGCTACACTTGTATAATAAACATCCGGGATTCCCGCCGCATGCAGACTCTTCGTACATGCCTCGATCGTAGCCCCCGTCGTGTAAATATCATCGACCAACAATACTTTCTTATAGCTTACACTTTTTTCTATACATTGAAAAGCCTTTTTTAAATTTTGCTCGCGGTGCTCGGGGTCCAGACTTTTCTGTGGTTCCGTATTGACCACGCGTGCAAGCAGTTCCCGTTCGACCGGTATATCCAGCTTCTTTCCCAGTGCATCTGCCAGAAGCTCCGCCTGATTGTAACCACGCTTCTCCAGCTTGCGCTTATGGATTGGGATCGGAATCAGCGCATCAATCCCCAGACTCTGCAATGTGAGTCCATGCCGTTTCACGATCTGTCCTGCATAGAATGCTGCATAATCACGCTGATTGTGATACTTGAACCGCGCCAGACTCTCATCAAGTGGATACTGGTATTTCATCGCCGGAAAGCCCTGTATATATGTCCGTGTATGCCGCGTACAATCCTCACACAGCTCCGCTTCCTCATCAGTGATCTCGCACCCACACCGCATGCAAACTGGCTGTGCCGGATAATCAATCATCGGTCTGCACTCGTCACACACCTGTCCAGCCTGTCTCCCTGTCACATCGCCACAAAGCGGACAGGTCGGCGGATATATCCAATTCACAAGTTTATTCCATACTCTCATTTAACTCCTCTAACCGAAGTGCCAGCGACGTGTACCGCTTCTGCTCCTCGGAATTATCAACCATCTGGTTTACCAAATTTACATCACCGACGATAATAACCAGCTGTCTCGCACGCGTGATTGCTGTGTAAATCAGATTCCGGTTCATCAGTTTCCGGTTTCCGCCAAGCAGCGGAATGATAACTGCCGGATACTCACTACCCTGTGATTTATGAATCGTCACGGCAAATGCATGCTCGATCTGATCCAGCTCTTTATAGTTATAAACACTCTCTCGTCCGTCGTCAAACAGGATTGTCAGCTCCTCATCGTAATCACTGATATCGGTAATCACGCCCATATCTCCGTTAAATACACCGACACCTTCATCCAGCACATAGCCTCTGCCGGTACCTGTCTTGGAAACACCGTAAATCTTCCACTCCTGTTGGTAATTATTCTTGATCTGCATGACCTTGTCGCCCTTTCGGAAGGTCACATCGCCACGCACATGCTCGGGCTTGTCCTTCGCCTTCGGATTCAGACGGTTTTGCAGCTTCTGGTTCATATTCTCCACGCCGACTTCGTATTTCCGCATCGGACACAGGATCTGGATTTCCTGCGGTGAAAATCCATAGTAATTCGGCAGATTCTTCATCGTGAGTGTCTGTACTTCCTCGATGATCTGCGATGCTGTCCGCTGTGGGATAAAGAAGAAGTCCTTGCTCTTGTTCGTCAGGATCAGATGCTCGCCACGCTGGATCTTATGCGCATTGAATACGATGTCACTGCCATCCTCCTGCCGGAAGATCTTGTTCAGCGTCGTAACCGGGAAGCAGCCCGAATTGATAATATCCTTCAGCACATTTCCGGCACCCACGGAAGGAAGCTGGTTTACATCCCCGACGAAGATCAGTCTCGTTCCGTATGGAACCGCCTGCACGAGTGAATAAAAGATATACGCATCAACCATCGACATCTCATCCACGATGATCGCATCACATTCGAGTGGATTGTCTGCATTTCGTGAAAAATGCATGCCGTGATCGTCCTGATTTTTGCTGTCCTCATCCATCGCACCGCTGATTTCCAGCAGACGATGAATCGTCTGTGCCGGCCATCCGGTCGACTCGGTCATACGCTTCGCTGCACGCCCGGTCGGTGCACAAAGCTTGATCTCCATACCTTTCTTGGAGAAATATTTGATAATAACATTGATGATCGTCGTTTTTCCGGTTCCGGGACCACCGGTAATAACTGCCACCCCGGCTTCGATCGCCGATTTTACAGCTGCCCGCTGCAGCTCATCCAATGTCAGTTTTTCTTCTTTTTCAATCTTCTGAATTTCTCGTTCCAGCTCGTCCTGTTCCATATCATAGCGAAGCTGCAGATCGGTAAGCAGTCTTGCAGAATTCAGCTCCACATAATAATTCGATGCCAGATAGACGACATCTTCTTCATCGATCTGCTTGATCATGATCTTGCCTGCGATCAGCAGCTCCATCAACTGCTGTTCAAACAGGGAAACCGTCTGTTCGTACGCCGATTCCGCACTTGTCGCGTCTGCGTATTCTGCATAGCCAAGTGCTGACTGTCCATAGATGCCCTCGACATCCGTCGCCGTGTCACGCGTCAATTCCACACAGCGACGCAGCAAAAGCTGTTTCGGCAGGTACATATGCCCTTCGCCGCCTGCCATATTCAGCACATACAGCACAGCCGACCGCAAACGGAATTCAGAATCCTGTGCAATTCCCATGCGCTTTGCGATATCATCCGCGATCCGGAATCCGATACCGGAAATATCCTCCGCCAACTTATATGGATTGCCGCGCAGGATATCATAAACTTTATTTCCATATGTATTGAAGATGCGAATTGCCAGATTCACCGAAATTCCATACTGTGCCAGAAAAATGGCAACCTCCTGAAATTCCTTCTTCTCCATGTACGAAGTAGCAATCGCCTGTGCCTTTCGCTCGGAAATTCCGCTGATCTCCGCAAGACGTTCTGGTTCCTCCTCGATGATCCGAAGGGTGTCATCCTTGAATTTCTTGACGATCTTCTTCGCCAAAACGGCGCCAATGCCCTTGATGATACCAGAGCCTAAATACCGCTCGATTCCAAGTGTATCCTTCGGCATCTGAATCTCGCAGGAGGAGAATTTGAACTGAATATCATACTGCGGATGATTCACGTATTCTCCCTCTGCAATCACATAGAGACCTTCACCGGCACCCGGCAGGGTGCCAACGAAGATCTCTTCACCTTCTTCGCCTTCCACGGACATCACACAATAGCCCGTTTCGTCGCTTTTATATACGATTTTTTCTATGTAGCCTTCTCTAATCATGTCATGATCCTATTTGTATTTTATGCATTTTGTGTCTGCGTAGTTGCCGCAGCCTGTTCCTGCTCATGCAGTTCCTCCGGCGTGATTGCCGCGTTCTGTTTCTTCATGGATTCGTATAACTGCTGTGCCAGACCAAGCTTGCCCTGATCGCTGACCAGCTTTGCATACTGCTGTGCCTGCAGGTCATATGCGTAGTCTGCATATGGGTTGTCGTCCTCGTCGCTGTCAGACTTGATCGTGGATTGTACCTGCTTATACACCTGCTCGACCAGATATGCTTCAAACTCCTTGCATGCCGCAAGCATCTCCTCATCAGTTGCTTCCGAGGAGGTTGATTTCTTGATCTGATTGGTTAAGTTGCTCGTCTGTGCCTGTGTCACATAGGATGAATAATCTTTATTTGTAAGGTTTGTGATGTTTTCCATAAGGTCACCTTTCCTCTACCTAACGAAGAGCGTTAGCCTGTTGCATCATTTCGTCGGATGCCTGAATTGCTTTGGAATTCATTTCGTATGCACGCTGTGCCACGATCAGGTTAACCATCTCATTTGCCACATCGACATTCGATGCCTCCGTGTAATACTGATGCGTCTTTGTCTGCTTCACTGCCGCATTTCCATTCTCCGCAACTGCCGCGCCACTTGCGACGGTTACCGAATAATTGTTGCTGCCTTCCTTGGAAAGACCTGCCGGATTATTAAACTGGTAAATACCAAACTTGACCGGACGTCCATTCGCATCTGTAATCACTGCTGGGTTCCCTGTACCATCCGGGAATGCCAGAGTGCCATCCTGATTAACTACCAGATCCGTTGCCACACGATTAGATGGCAATATGATTTGATTTCCATATGCATCCAGAACCGGATTTCCGTCAGATGTACAAAGCATGTTTCCATTTGCAACCGGCGAGATTTCAAACGAACCATCTCTTGTGTACTGCAATTCTCCACTCTCCGTGCGAATCTGGAAGAAACCATCCCCTTCCAGCGCTACACTGAACGGATTCTCCACATGCGTCAGGTTTCCCTGTGTAAATGTACTTGTAATCGCTGCCACTCGGCTGCCAAGACCTACCTCTGCCGCAACCGGCTTGTTCTCGCCTGCATTGTTCGTCGATGTCGACTGCAGGTTCTGATACAGCAGTGACTTGAAGCTCGCCTGCTGTGATTTATAACCAATCGTATTAATATTTGCTACGTTATTTGCAATTGTATCTACATTGACCTGCTGTGCCCGCATACCGGATGCAGCCGTCCAAAGTGATCGCATCATACGCTACTACCTCCTATTATCTTCCACTATAACCGTCCGATTTCATTGACTGCCTTGTCCAAGGTCTGGTCGATCGTCTGAACCATCTTCTGATTTGTCTCATACGCTCTTGTGACCGCGATCATATCAACCATCTCTGTGACCATATTGACATTTGACATTTCCAGATATCCCTGATTGACTGTTGCATCCGCCTGTGTCTGTACGGCGCCATCCACGGCTTCGTACATATTCTCACCATAGCTGGATAATGCGTCGTAGCTCTGAAAATCAACCAACTGCAATTTCGCAACATACGTATTGCCAGAGTAAATTTCTCCCGCCTGATTTACGCTGATCTTGACCAGATTTGCATTCGGAATCTGTATACGATTACCGCCTTCCGCCAGCACATAATCGCCATCCTTTGTCACAAGATAACCGTCCCTGGTTACAGTGAAATCGCCATCGCGCGTGTAGCGTGTCGTTGTCGTTCCACTCTTGTCTGTTGTGCTGATGGTAAAAAATCCGCTGCCGGATAATGCCAAATTGTACTGGTCTTCTGTCTGTCTGAAATTTCCCTGAGACATATCATAATACGTCTCTCCGATCTTCACGCCGAGGTTCACGCCGCCGATGCCCTGCTTTATGTTCGGTCCGATCGTTGGATCGTCAATCTTGACTGCCAGCTGGCGGTCAAAAGACTGCGATGTAACGTCCACCTTTTTGTAGCCGGTCGTGTCCGCGTTCGCCATGTTGTTTGTCACAACATCCATTCTCTTTTCCTCGTTGCGAAGTCCGGTCCATGCCGTGTACAACCCTCTTACCATCGTTTTCCTACTTTCTACTTTCGCTCACTCAAAAACTCAATATACTTACCTGTACCGATTGCCACTGCAGTCAGTGGTTCCTCGGCTGTCATCGTTGTGATTCCGGTGTTCTCCTCGATCAGATCTTCGAGTCCGTGCAGCAATGCACCGCCACCAGTCAACACGATTCCACGGTCTGCGATATCAGCTGCCAGCTCTGGTGGTGTACGCTCCAATACCGAATGTACTGCATCCACGATCTGGGATGTCACCTCGCGCAGCGCCTCCTCGGTCTCATCCGAAGATACCGTTACCGTCTTTGGAAGTCCGGTTACCAGATTTCGTCCACGGATATCCATGGAGATATTCTCTGGTCGTTTGTAACAGGTTCCAATATTGATCTTGATCTCCTCTGCCGAACGCTCACCGATCAACAGATTATGACGTTTCCGCATAAAACGAACGATCGCATCGTCGAAATCATCGCCCGCTACCTTGATGGACGATGATACAACCACGCCATCCAGTGAAATAACTGCGATATCCGAAGTACCGCCTCCGATATCTACGATCATATTTCCGCATGGTCTGGAAATGTCAATACCGGCTCCGATTGCGGCTGCAACCGGCTCCTCAATGATATAGACATCTCTGGCACCCGCCTGATAGGTCGCATCCTCAACAGCACGCTTCTCTACATCCGTAACACCGGATGGCACACATACACTAATACGTGGTCTTCTACCGAAGAAGCTCTTGCCCACTGCCTTCTGGATAAAATATTTCAACATCTTTTCTGTCGTTTTATAATCGGAGATAACACCCTGTCTGAGCGGACGCACCGCAACGATATTCCCAGGTGTTCTTCCGAGCATCAGTCTTGCCTCTTCCCCGATTGCCATGATCTGTTCGGTATCTCTGTCATAGGCAACTACGGACGGCTCCTTCAATACGACGCCCTTTCCTTTGACATAGACTAATATACTGGCGGTTCCTAAGTCGATTCCAATGTCTGAACTTGCCACGTCTTGTTCCTCCTATCTATATATCGGAAATTTCCTAATTATCCTTAGCTTTTTTCATAATAATCATGGTTGCAGCGCCTCCCTGTAACCATTCAATCGGCACTTCCGTGATATCCATGATCTCGTCCAATGCTGGCACATAGCTGCACCAGTTTGTGATCTTCCGTCCGGCAATATCCTTGCGGACACCATCCATATGCTCAAATTTATCGCGCAGATTCTTCAGGATCTTGCGGCTGTCGCCACCAGTCAGATCATATCCAAGCATGTCATTGAGTGCCTTGTTGGAGAAGAATACATAACCCGTGTACAGATCCCGGATAAAAATGCCCTCATGGAAACTATTGTATGTTTCTATCAGATGTTTATTCACATTTCGCACATTATCATCGCCATCTGCATTTTCCAGCATATTCTGGATCAGCAGAGAGATACTCTGTGAGAAACGAAGTTCTTCTTTTGTCCAGATTCGTTCCGATTTCGACTCTGCAAAAATCAAAATACCGTACAATCTTCCTTCCAGATAAATCGGATATGCGATCTCCGCCCGGAAATTATACCGCATCAGGTTGATTACATCGCGCTGTGTCATATTGGTACGGTCAAGCATACAACAGCCATTGCCGCGCTTGATCGCGTCTACCACAAGATACAAACGCTCCGGAAGCAAAGTCAATATATCGTCACTCGGCATCTCACCGGATACATCGAAATAACTTCGCAGACTGAATGCTTTTGGATTGTCCTTGTCAAATGTATATAAGAACATGCGGTCCAAATCCATATGCAGCGCGACCTCACGCAACGTCTCGCCAATGACCTGTTCTACATCTTCGCTTAATTTGCTGTTGATCTTCGACAATGCATTGTTGACAATGCTCTGTCGTGCAAGCTCCTCACGCAGCTTCTTGCCCGCGCCACGTGACTTCGCAGATTCCACAATAGAATTATAGCTTTGCAGCAGGAAATCCGATACCAGTTCTGCTGTCGTCCAATGAAGCTCGTAAATTTCCTCCAGATGCTCTGTCTCATCCGGTGTATAAGAGCCAAGCACCCAGAACCCCTGCAAATTATCACCGACGAAGATCGGTGCCATTGCCAGCTTTCCATAACCGCCTTCCTCGCGGTCAAAGATATGTGGCTTCATCTCTGCCAGTACTTCTTCCTTCATCGTTTTGAAAAACTCTTTGTAGGTTGGCGTCTCAAACAGATCATAGAAATCACCCAGATCCGTCGCAGGTCCGACTGGTGTAGATTCCACCTTGCCATTCTCATCAACAAACACAGAATACAAATTAGTGAGTTGTGAAAATCCACTCATGATCATTTCCATCTTCTGAATCTGCGGAATCATGCCCGGATTATCCAGCTTGCTGATTACCAGGGATCCCGTCGGCGAAATATGCATGCGTCTGTTTGGCTCTTCAATCGCCCGTTTGATCTCCGCCTGTTTTTCTTCTTCCTTCTCCGCAGAGATATCGCGGATATAAAACTCTACTTCATATGTATTTTCTTCTTCTGACACAACTTCGATACAGATATTGACCCGCACCTGTCGAAGCACCCCATCGTCTCCAACCATACGATATTCGTGCACGTAATCCTGAACACGATTGTCAATCGCATTATGAATGGTCTTCATTACCATCTCACGATCCGACGGATAGATATAATCCTCGGACAATTTCATTCCTTTGTTCAGCATCTCGACATTCATACCAATCTCGGATGCGTTCGGTGAAACATATACCAGACTGGAACCCGGCATATCGATAATATATCGTTTTACAAGCACAATATATTTTGTCTTTTCAATCGCTTTTCTGAGGTATTTGTTTTCAATTACCATGCCACTCGCCCCCTTATCGTATCGTAAAGCCTCGGTATCTAATAAGGCTGTCACACGCAATGTGCGACAGCCCCGTCTATACTGCTTTCTGAATCGGACTAATTGTTGCTGATCTCAGGGAATGCCTGATCTGCAACCTTAATCGTATTGTCTACGGAAATAACTACATTATCAAGTGCTGCTTTCATCTGTGCCATATATTCGCTTACACTCTCGCACTCACGCTTCACAGACATACGTGTATTGTATGCCTCTGTTCTTGCCTGATTCCGCATCTCCTCACACTCTGCAGTTGCCTCTGCGCGCATATTTGCACAGGTTTCCTCTGTATGATCGTTCAAAGACTGACATGCGCTCTCCGTCTCTGCACGCAGGTTGTCTGTCTCTTCTCTTGTCTCACGCTTCACGCGCTCACACTCTGCATATGTGGATTCCTTGCGCTCCTGACATTTGCTCTTTGTCTCTGCATCGAGTCTCTCACAGGCTGCAACTGTCTCTGCATGCATACGCTGGCACTCTGCGGTTGTCTCCTCTGACATCTGACGGCAGGCATCACTTGTCTCCTGTGTCAGTCTGTCGCATTCTTCCTCTGTCTTTGCGCGCAGCTCCCCGCACTCCTTCTGTGTCTGCTTTGTCAATGCATCTGCACTCTCACGTGCCTCCAGCAAAGTTCTGGAAATTGACTCGTAACGGCTCGCTGACTCTTCTTCTCTTGTCTCGTACGCTGTCATCTTGTCACGGAGCTGTGTCACTTCTACCTGCAGCTCATCGTTTACCTTCTTGAGGTTCTCGATCGTGCTGGAAGATTCGTTCAAGTTAACCTCTCTCATCGTGTGGAGATTCTTTACTGTCTCTGACAGCTTCAATACGTTTGCCTTTAAATCTGCAACCTCTTTCTCGTGTTCTGCTGTCAATTCGTCTATATAATTTTCTACTGCCTTCTTGTCATATCCACCAAACGATGTGGTCTTCAACGTTACATCCATTCTGCAATTCTCCTTTCGAATGTCCATTATCCAATATGTTTCTTAATTATATCATAAGAACTTCGTTTATGCATCATTTTTTTACATGGGATTTATGATTAACAATCTATATACAAATTACTTTAACGGACGTTTGAATTGACGATAATGGATTTACGAAGGGACATTTGCGACCGCCGGTACTTAATGAGTGTGAAACACGAATTTAGTACCGCTGCGCGGAGCAACTAAGCGGAAGCGGTCCCGGAGTGAACCATTATCGTCAATTCAAACTATGCATTAAAAGGTTCAATAAAAAGTATGTGTGTATTGATATTTGCTTTCACTTTATGATACACTAAGGGTATGTTTAATCATATAAAAATTATTACGAGGTGATCTTTAAATGAACTTTTTCATGAAAATTCATGCAAAAAAATACAAACGATTTTCTCTTTTGCCGATTTGTATGCTGTTAATTTTTTCATTAACCGCATGTACAGCGAATGTGGAGAAGCGGTATCAGACCTACATCAAGAGTTTGATCGCAATCAATTATCTTGGTGCAACCAAGGATTACATTGCGGCGTCCGGTGCCAATCAGGAGGATGCAGATGCCCTTTATCAGGCAAACATTGACCTGCTCACTGACAATATCCTCACCTATTACAGTGTGAATATTGACGATGCGCCAGAGATGCGGGAGCAGTTCGAGTCTCTTGCCAAAAATATTTACAGCAAGGTTAATTACAAGGTAGATAAAGCAAGAAAAGACGGCAGTGTTTATCTGGTAGATGTCACGATTTACCCGATCAACCTGTTCGCACAGACCTCTTCTGAAGTAACTGCTTATGTCGACACATTTAACAACGATGTGAAGGCTGGAACTTATAACGATTATTCTCTCACTGATTACGAAACATTATTCTCGCAGGGCTTGATTGACATCCTGAATGCCGGTTGTGAAAATATGAGTTATGCCGACCCGCAAGTTATAACTGTTGAAATTATTGAAGATGGAAATAAATATTACATCAGCGACCGCGATTTCATGCAGATTGATGCTGCTATGATCAGTTCCGCAATCGTGACTGAGACTGCAACTTCAACAGATGCGAATTAAATAATGAAGCATGCAGGTAATATATGAAACAACATATAAAAACGACCGATTGGTTTTAAACCAACCGGTCGTTTTTGATATATTATTTTATTATTCCTAGCTGATCATTGCTCCAGCCGGCATATCCTTCTCTGCGGTAAGCAGTGCCAGATTTCCATCGAAATCCTCTGCACAAAGAAGCATACCTTCGGATAACACACCTGCCAGTTTTGTCGGCTTCAGGTTCGTGATAACAACAACCTTCTTACCAACCATCTGCTCTGGTGTATAGTAATGCTTGATTCCTGATACGATCTGCAGGGTTCTGCCCTGTACCTTTACCTGTGAGCAAAGCAGCTTCTTGGACTTTGCAACTTCCTCACAGGAGATGATCTCACCCATCTGCAACTGCATACGGCTAAACTCATCAATTGTGATCTCTTCTTTCACTACAGCATCAAGTGTAGGAATCTCAACCTTTTCTTCCTTCTTTGCCTTCTTCTCCGGCTTTGGCTCTTCTTCAACCACCTTGGATGGGAAACGCTTCTCGATCTCCTCGAGCATCTTTGGTACATCGATTCTTGCGAAGAGAATCTCCGGCTGATCCGTTACCTTATTCCCGGATGGATACAGGCCAAAGTTCGAAAGTTCTGTCACACGACGCTTTTCTGCATTGAGCTGCTTTAAGATCTTCTCAGACGTCTCCGGCATATATGGCTCCAGAAGGCTTGCGCCAACCACGATGCTCTCTACCAGATTGTAAAGAACGGTGTTCAGACGATCTGCATTCTCCGGATCCTTGGCAAGTGCCCAAGGCATTGTCTCATCGATATACTTATTGCAACGCTTAAACAAAGCGAAGATCTCTGTGATCGCATCTGCCACGCGGAGCTTGTCCATGCATGCATTTACACGGAGTCTGGTGTCGGTTACAACAGCCTTCAAGTCATCATCGACCGGCTCATGTGCACCGGCATTTGTCACAACGCCATCAAAATATTTATTCGACATGGAAATCGTACGGTTCACGAGGTTTCCAAGTGTATTTGCAAGTTCTGAATTGATACGCTCAATCACAAGCTCCCATGAAATAACACCATCGTTCTCAAATGGCATCTCATGCAACAGGAAGTAGCGGACCGCATCCACGCCGAACAAATCTACCATATCATCTGCATAGATTACATTTCCACGGGACTTACTCATCTTTCCATCACTCTGGATGAGCCAAGGATGTCCGAACACCTGCTTCGGAAGCGGCTCGCCAAGCGCCATGAGGATACATGGCCAGTAAATGGTATGGAAACGGATGATATCCTTGCCGATCAGATGCAGATCTGCAGGCCAGTAACGATGGTACAATTCGTCCGAATTGCCATCCACATCATAGCCAAGACCTGTGATATAGTTGGTCAACGCGTCGATCCATACATATACGATATGTCCCGGATCAAAATCTACAGGAATACCCCATTTGAAGGATGTTCTTGATACGCACAGATCCTGCAGTCCCGGAAGGAGGAAGTTGTTCATCATCTCGTTCTTGCGGGACTCCGGCTGGATAAAGTCCGGATGTGTATTGATATGCTCGATCAGACGGTCAGCGTATTTGCTGAGCTTGAAGAAATATGCTTCTTCCTTTGCCGGCTGTACCTCACGGCCACAGTCCGGGCATTTGCCGTCCACAAGCTGTGCTTTCGTGAAGAAGGATTCACAAGGTGTACAGTACATGCCTTCGTACTGACCCTTGTAGATATCGCCCTGATCGTATAATTTCTTGAAAATCTTCTGTACCTGCTTCTCATGATAATCGTCCGTTGTACGGATGAATTTGTCGTAAGAAGTGTTCATCAGATCCCAGATACGCTTGATCTCAGCCGATGTCTCATCCACGAATTCCTTCGGTGTGGAGAGATTCTCAAATGCTTTAATCTCGATCTTCTGACCATGTTCGTCAGTTCCTGTCTGGAAACGTACGTCGTATCCGACGTATCTCTTGTATCTGGCAATGCTGTCTGCAAGTACAACCTCATACGTATTGCCTATATGAGGCTTACCAGATGTGTATGCGATTGCGGTTGTAATGTAGTACGGTTTTTTAGGCATATGAAACCCCTCCCTTATTTTTGTTTTTAACCCACTCTTAATTTAAACTTCTGGACATCGCGCTCGTCATCAACTACCTCGATCTGACCGCCAAGTCCACGGATCTTTCCATCGAAATCTTCGTAACCACGCAAAATATACTTGATATCGTCGATCGTACTGAATCCTTCCGCTGCCAATGCTGCAATGACAAGTGCGGCACCTGCACGCAGATCCGGTGCTACCAGATTCGCGCCTGTGTATCCATCCACGCCAGTAATCACTGCGGAATTACCTTCTACTTTGATGCGTGCTCCCATGCGGGAAAGCTCGCTTACATATTTAAACCGGTTTTCAAATATACTCTCCGTAATCACGCTCGTTCCCTGTGACAATGCAAGTGTTACCGCCATCTGCGGCTGCATATCTGTCGGGAATCCCGGATATGGAAGTGTCTTAATCTGTGTTGCCTTGAATCTGCCGTCCGCCATAACACGAACTGCATCATCGTATTCGATTACGCGTGCACCAATCTCATTCAGCTTCGAAGAGATTGCCTCTAAGTGTTTTGGAATTACATTTTTGATGAGAACATTTCCCTTTGTCGCTGCCGCCATCGTCATAAATGTTCCCGCCTCGATCTGATCCGGAATGATCGAATACTCCGTTCCTCTCAGCTTCTGAACACCACGGATACGGATGACATCCGTTCCGGCGCCCTTGATATTTGCACCCATACTGTTCAGGAAGTTCGCCACATCTACTACATGAGGCTCTTTTGCAACATTCTCCATGATCGTGATACCATCAGCCATTGCTGCTGCCATCATCACATTGATCGTAGCTCCAACCGTTACCACATCAAAATACAGATGCGTTCCTTTCAGATGCTCTGCCTCTGCAACGATCTTTCCGTACTCAATATCCACATCTGCCCCTAAAGCCCGGAAACCTTTCAGATGTTGGTCGATCGGTCTGCTTCCGATATTGCAGCCTCCCGGAAGTGCCACTTCCGCTCTCTTGTACTTGCCCAGCAATGCTCCCAGAAGGTAATAGGATGCTCTTATCTTCTTTATATAATCATAATCAATGCTAAAATCTCCGATCGTGCTTCCGTTAATCTTCACCGTATGCCTGTCAATACGCTGAACCATAGCTCCGATCCCCTCGATTGCTTCCAGCATAACGTTAATATCATTTACATCCGGAAGGTTCTCGATCAATACCGGCTCATCTGCCATGATTGCTGCTGCAAGGATACCTAAAGCGGCATTCTTGGCACCACCAATCTCAACTTCCCCTACCAGCGGATTCCCGCCCTTTATGATATATTGTTCCATTTCACACCTCAATAATCTTATTTTATTATCTCCCCATAGGTCAATGCATACCGTCCGCAGCCTGCTGCCGCATTCCCCAAGTCCCTGCTGCCCGACTCCCTCAAGACGGGTCCCATCGTTCACTGCAAATATATAGCAGGAACTCTTAACGGTCTATTCCATATATAACTATACCACAAAATTGTTCTTTATGGAATCCCCCTTTTTCCGGTGCATCATTCCTGCTGCTTTTCAGGCTTCTCCCTCAACGGCCCGGATCACATTATCGATCGTCTCTTCGATCTGACAGCCATCCTCATCAATCGTGATATCCGCATACTTTTCAAAATAACCCACACGCTCATCATACAGATTTTTCAATGTCTGTCCTTCTTTCAGCACGACCCCTCTTTTTTTCGGATTTCTGATCCTCTTCTTTATTGTCTGATAAGAAGCCTTCAGATATACAATCTTTCCGATCTCTTTAAAATGTTCCATTGCTTCTTCACAGTAAATAACACTTCCGCCCGGTGAGATCACTGCATTCTCACACTGAATATCCCGGTTGACCTGATTCTCGATCTTAAGGAATCCGTCATCTCCCACCTCTGCAATGATCTCCCGGAGCAGCTTTCCTTCTTGTTCCTGTATCAGAAGGTCTGAATCAATAAAGTTCATTCCAAGCCTCTTGGCAACTACAATACCGACCGTACTTTTCCCTACAGCCGGCATCCCGATAAATATAAGATTTTCTTTCATATGTATTCTGTCCCTTCCTCCCGGTCACGCTCTTCCTTTTCAGGACTGTTATCTATAATATGATGTTGGGGTCAAAAGCCCCCAACTATGATGCCTACGGATTGTTCCGTGCGTTGCACTCCCACTAGCATCTATATATAAGCGGATTATAGCACATAATTCATATTTCATACAAGTATACCGCCCGGCTGATCCTCCGTTTAAACGGTCTAAAAACTGCCGTTTATATAAAATTGATTCCGTGTCCTGCGATTCCGGCATCTTTGATTGTACAATTCCTGATATAACATAAGCTCGATCATATCTTTCAACTGTGCATTTTTTTCAATTTCAAGATATCTTTCCTCATTTTTTCTTACATTTTCATAAATTCTTCCGCACATCAGCTGTAATTGCAGCCGGTCCGGATACTCATCATAGATGACACTGTTCCCATATTCCATCCGGTCACACTCCTCTTCTATATAAGGAAGAATCCTCTTTGCAAGAGCCGGATAAAGACTCTTCATATACTCCAGATCCATTCTCTCCACCCGTTCATCATCATAAGCAAGCGGCATCGGATAAGCCATATAATAAGGCAGTTTCTGATTCATTTCATTCACTCCCGGTCTGACATTATATTTCACTATATGCAGAATACAGCCAAACGTTCTTTTATGCCAGCGGGGCGGTTTTATACAGAATCACTGCTAATGCCCGGCTGCTCTATTTTACACAACAGGCAAAGGAAATAAAAAGGGGAGAGCCTTATTCGCTCTCCCGTAAAATATTCAATATCTCAAGTCTGGTTCCGCCAAGCCCGATCACATCATCCTTCTGAAGAACAACCGGCCTTGTCACCGCTTCCCCGTTCAGATAAGTTCCGTTCCTTGATCCTTCATCTTTCAGATATAACTTATCGCCTCTGTGAACGATCACACAATGCTTCTTGGATACTCTTCCATCTTCTGATAATGAAAGATATCTTTCATAGCCCTGTCCCGACTCTGCTCTTCCGATCCCAATATTACTGTAAAAAATAAAACTGTACTTTGTCCACGAATCCAGGTCTTCCAGGATTACTTTCCACTGGCGGCGTTTTTTCCGCTCTTTTCTCTGCTCTGCCTGCACCCTGCGTGCTTCTTCCCGACGTGCCTGTGCATCCTGCTGCCGCCCGTTCTCTGCACCCTGGCTGCTCTGCCGTCCACCATCTGCTCTTTTCCGTCTCTCTCCCGGCTGCTGTGCTTCTTCTGCATTTCCCTGGCTCTTCCGCTTTTTCTTTCTGGCTTCTGCCCGCTCCGCAGCCTCCTCTGCCTTATTTTTCTTTATACTGAAAAATGTTCCGCTCAGTAATGCAATACATCCGATCACCAGTACTGCCATTACGACCCAATACCACATATGATTTTCTCCTTCCCATTCTAAATCTAAATGGTACTATATTTTCCTCTTCAGGGCAAGTATTATATAACTTTTTTGTCGAAAAATGTCATACTTCTTCTCTTCTTCCCGACAGAAAAAAGGTCAAATTGGGTATACATTTTTCCAACTTCTTGGTATGATATAGATTGTGAGAGTAAACCGCAACTAACTCATTTAACAGACCACAACAAAAAGAAAGAGGAGATCCTATCATGGAAAGAAACGAACCATGCTGGTGCGGCAGTGGCAAAAAATACAAAAAATGCCATATGCCCATCGATGAAAAAATACAGCTTCACGCAGACCGCGGGGAGATCGTCCCATCAAGAGCGATCCTCAAGACCCCTGCACAGATCGAAATGATCCGCAAAAGTGCTGATCTTAACACAGCGGTTCTCGATGAAGTAGCAAAGCACATCCGTATCGGAATGAGTACCGCTGAGATTGATGAAATTGTCTACCGTTTCACAACGGAGCATGGAGGAATCCCGGCACCTCTGAATTATCAGGGCTTTCCGAAAAGCGTATGCACCTCACTGAATAATGAGATCTGCCACGGAATCCCGGATGAAAATATCATGATCCAGGACGGAGATATTATTAATGTAGATGTTTCTACTATTTTAAATGGATATTTTTCAGATGCATCCCGGATGTTCAAGATGGGAAATGTCTCTGAGCGTGCCGAGCGTCTTGTACGTGTTACGGAAGAGTGCGTCCAGCGGGGACTTGCAGCCGCAAAGCCATGGGGACATCTGGGCGACATTGCCGATGCCATCAATACGCACGCACAGGCCAATGGTTATTCCGTTGTAGAAGAGATCGGTGGTCACGGGATCGGACTTGAATTTCACGAAGATCCTTTCGTAAGTTACGTTACACCAAAGGGAAGTGAGATGCTCCTTGTTCCGGGTATGATGTTTACCATCGAGCCTATGATCAACGAAGGCAGTCCTGACTTTTTTGTGGACGAGGATAACGACTGGACAGTCTATACGATCGATGACGGTCTTTCCGCACAGATCGAGTACATGGTACTGGTAAAGGAAGACGGCGTCGAAGTACTGACCAAATAATAAAAACCTGGCAGGAACTCGCTCTGCGTATTTTCTGTGTTTTAATATCTTTATCGCATCATCTTAACATTTACTAAATTTTTTAAAAATTTTACTTACTTTATGGTAAATTATCACAAAAAATAGTATAATGAAATGGAAGTATTATGAAAGAGAGGGCTTTATATGAAACAAGATAACATGTTGGCTATGATTTTAGCAGGAGGACGTGGTACAAGACTTCACGACCTGACAAAAAAAGTGGCCAAACCGGCCGTTTCATATGGTGGAAAATATCGTATTATTGACTTTCCGCTCAGCAACTGTGCAAATAGTGGTATTGACATTGTCGGTGTCCTCACTCAGTATGAATCTGTTCTCCTCAACAGCTATGCTGCTGCAGGAAGAAGATGGGGACTCGATGCAAAGGATAGTGGAGTTTACATACTTCCTCCTCGTGAGAAAGCAGATACAGGACTTGATGTATACAGAGGAACTGCCGATGCGATCTCCCAGAATATCGACTTTATCGATTCTTATTCACCGGAGTATCTCCTGATTCTTTCCGGAGATCATATTTACAAAATGAATTACGATAAAATGCTTGAGTACCACAAAGCAAATCATGCAGATGCAACGATTGCAGTCATTGAAGTACCAATAAAAGAAGCCAGCCGTTTTGGCATCATGAATACAAATGAGACAGGCCGTATCGTAGAATTTGAAGAAAAACCTGAGAAACCAAAGAGTAACCTTGCATCCATGGGTATTTATATCTTTAACTGGAAGCTTCTTCGCAAGATGCTTCTTGCTGATATGAAGAATCCTGAATCCAGTCATGATTTCGGTAAGGATATTATCCCGACCATGCTCGCAGATGAAAAGACGCTTTTCGCCTATAAATTCAAAGGCTACTGGAAAGATGTAGGAACCATCGACTCCCTTTGGGAGGCAAATATGGATCTTCTGAACAAGAATAATGCACTGGATCTGAACGATTCTTCCTGGAAAATCTATACAGAAGATGTCACTGCTCTTCCACAGTTTATCGGTGCTGATGCTGATATTGACAGAGCTTTCATCACACAGGGATGTGTCATCAACGGAACTGTTAAGAACTCAGTTCTCTTTACAGGTGCAAAAGTTGCTGCCGGTGCAAAAGTCATTGACAGCGTCCTGATGCCGGGTGTTGAAGTAGATGAAGGTGCAGTCGTAACCCGTGCACTTGTTGCCGATAAGGTAAAGATCGGAAAGAATGCCGTAGTCGGCAGTGCAGACAGTGAGAATATCGAACTGGTTGCAAAACGTGTAAAGGGGGAAGAGTAAGATGAGTAAAGCATTTGGAATTATTAATTTCGCAGGAAATGACGTACAGGTAAATGGTATGCTGGATTATCGTCCGATCGGAGCTTTTTCTTTCCTCGGAAGATACCGCGTGATCGACTTTCCTATTTCTAATATGAGTAACAGTGGGATTGATGTAATGCAGGTTTACGTCCGCAGAAAACCTCGTTCCCTCGTAGAACATCTCGGAACAGGACGTCATTACAACATCAACTCCAAGCGTGGAAAGCTGAACATTCTTTTTGCAGAGACCATTGAAGAGAACAATGTCTACAATACAGATATTGCTGCTTACATCGAGAACCTTGACTGCTTTGATGAGATTGATTCCGAATATGTAGTCCTTGCACCAAGTTATATGGTCTATACAGCAGATTATAATACATTCCTTCAGTCTCATATTGAATCAGGTGCAGATATCACACTGATGTATCACAGCGTAGATAATGCAAAGGATCATTTCCTGAATTGCCATGCACTGGATATCAACAAGCAGAAGGGAGTTCTTTCCATTGAGCCGAACCATGGAAATACAAAGAGCAAAAATATCTTCATGGATACTTATGTAATGAAGAAAGCTCTGTTCCTTGAACTGGTTCAGAAGGCTCATAAGCTTTCTTCCATGTATACACTTGCTGATATCGTACGTGAAGAATGTGAAGAACTGGATGTTCGTGCTTATTCTCACCGTGGATTCTTTGCTACGATCACTGACTTCAACAGTTATTATGAGGCAAATATGGAACTGATCAACCTCAAGAAAGCAACAGATCTTTTCGATGATAACTGGCCGATCTACACCCGTACAAATGATTCCTGCCCGACGCAGTACTTTGATGGAAGTGAAGTGAAATCTTCCGTTATTTCCAACGGTTGCCTGATCGAGGGTACGATTGAAAATTCTGTTATCGGACGTGGCTGTATCATCAAAGAAGGAGCAATTGTTAAGAATTGTGTCATCAATGCCGATGTAGTCATCGGAAAGGGTGTCCATGTTGAAAATCTCGTAATAGACAAGCATGCCCGCCTGATCCGTGGAAAGCGTGTCATCGCAGCACCAGAAAAACCGGGATATATCAAGCGTGGCGACCGCCTGTAGGGCAACTTTGATCCATTGATCATTTATAAAGATTATTTTGTCAGCAAGACTTTTGTCTTTACATAATAAACCTTCCAAAGAAACCCGCTGCTTCATGGAACTTCCATCGCAGCGGGTTTCTCATAATTTATCTCTTTTCTTCTCTACTCTTTTGAACTTTCCGATTCTTTCTGTAAATAACCGCCAGTCCTTTCAACAACAGATCATCATCCAAAATAATCTCTCTCTTACAATGCGGCACAATCTTCTTCGCAAGTCCGCCTGTCGCAATCACGGTGGCCTCCCCTTCCAGCTCATCCTGCAGTCTGTCAATAATTCCATCGATCGCTGCGGCACTGCTGTAGATAATTCCACTCTTCATGCATTCTACCGTATTCTTTCCTATGATATTCTCCGGTGCTTCAATCCCAATCCCTCCAAGCTGGGATGCACGAGCCGTCAGTGAATCCAGTGACACTCCGATTCCCGGATAGATCATTCCTCCGATATAATTTTTATTTTTGTCAATCACACTGACTGTATTGGCTGTTCCAAGATCCAGGATCAGAAGCGGTACAGGATATTCTGCGATCCCGGCTACTGCATTCACAACCAGATCACTTCCAAGCTGTGCCGGATTATCCATACGGATATTGAGTCCCGTCTTAATCCCTGCTCCTACTACCAGCACTTCTTTCTTGAGGATCTTTTCAACTGCAAGCTTTACAATATTCGTGATCTGCGGAACAACCGAGGAAACGATCCCGCCCTCTATATCACTTCTGTGAATATGATAGATATCCAATACATTTTTAATATCGATCGCATATTCCAGTTCGGTCTTCGTACGCACTGTGGACAGACGTTCCACAAATAAACATTCATCCCCGTCGATACATCCCAGTACAATATTTGTATTTCCTACATCAATCGCTAATATCATTTTTCTCCTGCCCCTCTCTGAAACTCAGGATACGGTCAAGGATCTCTGCCGCTGTATCCTCTTTTGACATCTTGCCGAGCTGCTCATCCCGATCCTTCGTGATAATCGTTACAATGTTCGTATCACCACCGAATCCGGCACCTTCCACCTTCAGGCTGTTCGCAACGATCATATCCAGGTTCTTTTTCTGCAATTTCCCACGGGAATTTTCAAGCATATGCTCCGTCTCCATGGAAAATCCGCAGAGGAACTGTTCTTCTTTCTTATGCATTCCAAGATAAGCTAAAATATCGTCCGTACGCTCCAGCTCCAGTGACAGATTGTCTCCCTTCTTCTTTACTTTCTCATCACTGATATATTTCGGACGGTAATCTGCCACAGCCGCCGCTTTTATGATGATATCCTGTTCAGCAGCCCGTCCTGTCACTTCATCAAACATCTCCTTCGCTGTCGTAACCGGCACAACCTTCACAAACTCCGGCTTCTTCAGTGCTGACGGTCCTGTGACAAGCGTAACCTCTGCACCTCTCTGCATGCAGACCCGTGCGATCGCATATCCCATCCGTCCCGTAGAATGATTCGTGATATAACGAACCGGATCTACCGCCTCCTGCGTCGGTCCTGCGGTCACAAGAACTTTCAGTCCTCTCATGTCCTTTTCCCGTGCCACTTCCTTTAAAATATACTCTAAAAGAAGCTCCGGCTCAGGCATCTTTCCTGCCCCTGTATCTCCACACGCAAGATAACCGACTGCCGGTGAGATTACTTCATAACCATAATATTCCAGTTTTTTCAGATTATCCTGCACGATGGGATTCTCGAACATATTCGTATTCATTGCCGGTGCAATGATCTTTTTGCATCTGCATGCCATCACCGTTGTTGTCAGCATATCATCCGCAATTCCACCGGCAATCTTCCCGATCACATTCGCACTTGCAGGTGCGAGCATGACAACATCTGCCTTTTTCGCCAACGATACATGCTCCACACTATATTGAAAATTCCGGTCAAACGTATCAACCAGACATTTATTTCCCGTCAGCGTCTCAAACGTGATCGGATTGATAAAGTTCGTGGCATTCTGCGTCATCAGCACATGCACATCTGCGTCCAGCTTCTTTAATGCACTGGCAAGCGATGCGATCTTGTATGCTGCAATACTTCCCGATACGCCTAACAGCACTGTCTTCCCCTTCAGCATCGAGTTTTCCTCCTTTTGTCCGCCTCTTCCAATATTTACGCTTTATTATAGGGCATTGAATATGAAAAATCAACGGCTGTGTATAAAACTCCCTTCCCAGGGAATGCTGTTACTGTTCCTGAATTTTCTGCTGGTGAAGATCTCTTTCTGTCGCAGATCCAGAATCAGAAACAGCAGTCAATATCAGTAAATCAACAAATCACAGGAGGTTTTTATCCATGGACGAACAGACCCGTAAACTTTTAGAAGAGTGTACATCAGGATGCAAAATGGCTGTCAGCAGTATTCAGCAGATCCTTGAATTTACTCAGGACTCAGCACTCCAGAAAATATTGAACAAATACATCGAACAGCATACACACCTGCAGCAGACAGCAGAAAGCCAGTTGTCAGCAGACGGTTTTGAGCCAAAAGATCCGGGAATGCTTGCTTCAGCATTTTCCTGGTTTACAACAGAAATCAAGCTGGGCATGAACTCTGATAATTCTGAGATTGCCAAGGTTCTGATCGATGGATGCAGTATGGGGATCAAAACCCTGGGCGAGCGTGCCAATACACTCTGCCAGGCAGATAAAAGTGCTGATTCCATTGCCCGCAGGATCATAAAACTTGAAGAAGAAATGATCCGTGAACTGGAGCCGTTTTTATAACTTGTCCAATCCTCGCCTTTCCGATATAATATAATTTGGAGGTTTTTATATTATGATATGCAAATGACGAATCGTTTTTTGTTATATCTGACTAAGGAAAGAGAGGAAAAAGTATGAAAAATGCAAAATTTGCAGGTGTCCAACGGCTTCTGTCTGCTGTATTTGCTGCTACGGTAGCACTTACTTCTGTGCAGATCCCGGTCTACGCGACACCTCAGACGCAGGCGGCAGAACAGACCAGCCAACTGGTCAATATTGCCGGTGACTGCGAAATTACTGTCCCCAGTTCCCAGAGTGGCTATGGTGCGGAACGTATGACTGACGGAGACAGCAGCACAATGTGGATTCAGAACGATGGAACATGGCCGAGTACCGGGTCCTTAAAATTCCCCGCCGATAATACAAAGCGGATCAAAAAAGTCGTATTAAAATTTGAATCCGGTCAGAGTGCGTGGGGAGTTGACGTAACGCTTTCTCATGCACTGAACAACGTTACCAGTGACCTGGTTATAGATAATACTGCCACGGTCACATCTTTCGATGACGGTTATGAATTTACTTATGATACTGCCTTAAGTTTTACGCATACCTTCATTGAACTGTCAAATCCGACTAACAATGGTGCTGCCGGAGGATTCTGGCCGGCACTTGCAGAGGTGGAGATCTGGGCTGAAAATGAAAGTGGTGAGGAGTCTCTTACCAATGTAGCCCCTGCTGCAACGATCACCTCGGTTGGCGGAGATTACGGCACAAAAAGCAACCTCACAGATGAGGACTATAGTTCTCTCTATGTATTTAATGGTGGTGGAATGTCCACTCTGCCAGACGGTGCATGGATCGAAATGGAACTGGATCGGGAATATCCTGTCAAATCCATGGAGGCTGCTTTTGAGCATCTGTCTTCTGACGAAAACAATTTCCAGTTTACCTTCGATATCTATGGGAAGAGTTCAACTGACACGGAATGGCAGACACTCTTTGCCGGAGTGAATGCAACCCGTCTGGATGACGGCTATCTTCAGACACTGACACTGGATTCCATCAAAAATCTCAAATCGGTCCGCATCGTCATCACCAGCATTACCAATACAGCAGGTGATCCATGGCCGGCACTTGCGGAATTTAAAATTTTCGCTGATACAAGCGGTTCCGGTTCAGAGGATACGGAAAGTATCGCCTATAAAAAGCCGGTTCATACAAATGCCGGAGGAGTTGTCTCCCGTATCAATGATGGTTCTACCATCAATACATGGACGGGTGAACGTTATCCGGCTTATGTAGATATTGATCTGGAGGCCAATTATAAGCTGGATGAGATTCAGGTTTATACTCCTTCTGCCGGTTATTCCCAGTATTCTGTCTATACTAGTATGGATGGACGGGATTTTGAGAAGTTAGCCGAAAAGTCTGACAAAGAAAACTGCCCTGCTAAGGGGGAATCTTATCAAGCAAATAAAAAAGAAGCACGAATCGTACGTGTCTATGTGGAATATCAGTCTGAATCCTCCAAAGCACTGATCAACGAGATCCGTGTGCTTGGAACTCCAAGTGGTACAGCTGTTCAGGAGACTCCTGCAGTACAGGTTGAAGATTTTAAAAACTCTGCATACAACGTAACTGTTACCTATCAGGATACGATCAATGAAGTAAAGGGAATTATTGAAAGAAGAATCGGTGCAGCTTATAAAGACTGGTTTACATTTGAACTTGCAGATGCTGCAAATGGATATGACTATTATGACCTTTCCCAGAGCAACGGAAAGATCCATATCAAGGGAAATAACGGTGTATCTCTTGCAACCGGTCTGAATTATTACCTGAAATATTACTGTAACGTCAATATTTCCCAGGTCGGCGATCAGGTCACCATGCCGAAAAGCATTATTCCGGTTGAAGGAACGGTACATAAAGAAACCAAATTCCCGGTTCGTTATTCTTATAACTACTGTACCCTCTCCTACTCTATGGCTTTCTGGGGCGAAGAGGAATGGAGAAATGAGTTAGACTGGCTTGCACTGAATGGTGTAAATGTAGTTCTTGATGCCACAGCTCAGGAAGAAGTCTGGAGACGTTTCCTTACAGAACTTGGTTATACTCATCAGGAAGCCAAAGATTTCATTGCCGGACCTGCCTACTATGCATGGGCCTATATGGCAAATCTTTCCGGTTATGGCGGCCCGGTTCATGATACCTGGTTCACTGAGAGAACGGAGCTCGCAAGAAAAAATCAGCTTATCATGAGAAAGCTCGGCATGCAGCCTGTCCTTCAGGGATATAGCGGAATGGTGCCGGTAGATATTACTTCCAAAGATCCTTCGGCAGAAGTGATCAAGCAGGGAACCTGGTGTTCTTTCCAGCGGCCAAGTATGCTGAGGACAGACAGTGAGTCTTTCACAAAATATGCAGCACTCTTCTATAAAGTACAGAAAGAAGTTTATGGAGATTCCGCTCATTATTATGCAACAGACCCGTTCCATGAAGGTGGAAATACCGGTGGTATGGATTCCGCTGTTATTTCGCAGAAAGTCCTTGCAAGCATGATGACTGCTGATCCTCACGCAACCTGGGTGATCCAGTCCTGGCAGGGAAATCCGACAACGGCTCTGCTTCAGGGATTAGGTGACAACCGCAATCATGCTCTTGTTCTGGATCTCTATGCGGAAAAGACACCTCACTGGAATGAGACCAACCCTGGTTACTACGGTGGTGCAGAAGGCGGCGGAGAATTTCTGAATACTCCGTGGGTTTACTGTATGCTGAACAACTTCGGTGGACGTCTCGGACTCCATGGACATATTGATAATTATGTTGAAGGAATCGTAAATGCCTCTAAGCAGGCTGAACATATGGCAGGAATCGGTATCACACCGGAGGCATCTGTAAACAATCCGGTTCTCTACGATCTTTTCTTTGAAACGATCTGGGCTGATGACGGAAATAACTTACAGAAGATCAATCTTGATGAATGGTTTAAAAATTATGTAACAAGACGTTACGGTGCAGACAGTGACTCCGCTTATCAGGCAATGGAAATACTGCACGACACCGTATACAATCCTGCATACAATATGAAAGGACAGGGTGCTCCTGAGTCTGTTGTAAATGCCAGACCGGGACTGGATATCGGTGCAGCTTCTACATGGGGAAATGCTGTTGTTGATTATGATAAGAAAAAACTGGAAAAAGCAGCCGAGCTGCTCCTTGCAGACTATGATAAGCTGAAGAACAGTGCCGGCTATCAATATGACCTTGCCAATGTACTGGAACAGGTATTGTCCAATACGGCTCAGGAATATCAGAAAAAGATGGCGGCAGCTTTCCGCTCTGGTGATGCGGAAGAATTTAGTACCCTTTCCGATAAATTCCTTTCTATTATTGATATGGTAGAAAAAGTAACCGGAACACAGAAAGAATTTCTTGTCGGTACATGGATCAACGGTGCAAAGAAACTGGCAGAAAATTCCGATGATTTTACAAAAGAACTTTACGAACTGAATGCCCGCAGTCTGATCACCACATGGGGAAGTTACGACCAGGCAATCAGCGGTGGACTGATCGATTATTCCAACCGTCAGTGGGCCGGTCTGACCAACGATTACTATAAAATGCGTTGGGAGAAATGGATCACTGAACGTAAAAAAGAACTTGCCGGAGAATCTTATACCAATTACTCTGCTCAGGACTGGTTTGAGATGGAATGGGCATGGGCAAGAGGTACAAATAAATATTCCGGTACTCCGAATGGTCTTGATCTTCAGGGACTCGGAACCGATGTCCTTGCTAACTACTCACTCACCAATATGCCGAAAGATCCTGCCGAGGATGATTCCAGAGATCTTCCGCTTGAAGGCATGACTGCTACAGCAGGAAGTGAACAGGCAACGACCGGAAGTGAAGGACCGGCATCCGCTGTACTGGATCAGACTACAGGTACGATCTGGCACAGCAAATGGAGCGGTGATGCTCGTGAAAATCTCTGGATCGATATCGCTCTTGGAGAGAGTAAGACGGTAACCGGACTGCGTATGCTTCCAAGATCCGGTGGTGGGAATGGAACTATCACTTCCTACCGCATCGAGATCAGTAATGATCACGGCAAGACTTATCAGGAAGTTGCCACGGGTACATGGAACAGCAGTGACAGTTGGAAGATGGCAGAGTTCCATGCCATCCAGGCTACCAATGTACGCCTCTATGCGGTAGAATCTGTATCAGACACCAGCAATATTTTTGCATCAGCAGCCGAGATTCGTATCATGGGACCAGCTACTGCAATCGTTCCGGCAGAGGAAACTATAGTAAATATCGCAACTCCTTCTAAAGAAGCAGATCTGTCATCTGCACAGGCTGCAAAGGAGACTGATAAATACACCGTCTCTACAGTCTGGAAAGATGCAACCGGAACAACAGTAACGGCTATATCAAAGGATAAGAATGCGACTCATGACTATACGGCGAAGATTACTCTCACCCCTGTCACAGGATATTCCTTTGACAAAACCAGTGTACCGGATACATTGACATTGAAACTCAACGATCAAAGAACCGTTGAAGCTATTCCGGTCACAGACAGTGTTCTCAATGATGATGGAACTGTCACAATTACTTACCAGTTCAGCAATATGTTCCAGGGAGGCTCATTACGAATGGATCAGTCTTCTCCTGAAAAATCTACGAACATGAGATTTGGATATGACTTTAAGTTACCGGAAGCTTCATCCGAAAAAGATGAGATTCGCTTTAAAGGCTGTACCTGGTATTATGGAGTAGCTGAGGATGACTTAAAGAATACCTTCTCTCCAGACAAAACAAACTTTATAACGAATCCTGATAAAAAAGGAGCTGAATACTACAGATCCAATATCGTATTCACAAATCTTTCATCCGGTGCTTATAAACGCTCTGTATATGCCAGAATCCTGGTAAAATATACAGTAAATGGAAAAGAACGCAGTGTGATGGGAACATTTGTAGATTCAAGATCCGTCAGCATGATCGTTGAAGGAATCCTTGCCAATACGAACGCAGATCAGACGGAAAAAGATTATGCACAGAAAATCAAAGATGCAATTTTAAAGTAATCATTTTTCTTCAATCATTAAAACAGGTGAAGCCGACGCATTTGCGTCGGCTTTATCTGACCTTATATCTTTTTTCAGAATTGACCATTTTTAACGGTTCACATTTGTTGTATAGTAGAGAGAGTTTGAAAGGAAAGAGGTTTAACTATGAATACAACAACAAATTCAAAACTGAAAAAGATCGTTCTTACCGCATTGTTCGCAGCACTTTCCTGTGTTGCAACTATGTCGATCAAGCTTCCTACACCGGGAACCGGCGGATATATTCATCCGGGTGATGCAATGGTAATCCTCTCAGGTGTCGTTCTCGGACCATGGTGGGGACTTCTTGCAGGCGGAATTGGTTCTGCAATGGCAGATCTCCTTGGCGGATATTTCGTGTATGTTCCGATCACTTTTGCGATCAAAGGACTGGTAGCTGTCTGTGCCGGACTCTTATATCAGAAGATCGGTCATACTTCCAAGTCACGTTATGCCGCTGTCATTCTCGGCGGTATAGCTGATATCATCCTCGTAGCCGGTGGCTACTGCTTCTGCGAATACTTTTTCCTGTATGGTTCAGGTGCATTCGCAAGCGTACCTGCCAACCTGATCCAGGGACTCGGCGGACTCATCATTTCAGCAGTCCTTTATCCGATCCTTATGGCTGTCCCGGATGTAAGACAGACTGCCAATGCGGTAAATGAATAAGGAAACGAACAAGACTTAAAATTCCTGACAGCAAAAAGAACCAGTCATTTGCATAAGCAAATAGCTGGTTCTTTTTTATATGCTCATTTCACTCCGTCCACAGTTTCGTTCATCTCAACGTCAGTGTATCGATCGGTTTCAATACGATCGCTGAGTATGCTCCCATATTCAGCATGATCTCTCCATCCTCTACAATGTACTCATCATAAGCTGTTGTATATCCTTGCTCGTAGGTATAGATCAGACGCTTCATTCGCCCACTCATCTCCATTCCTGTCAGCCAGACAGGTACTGTTACTTCTTTCAGGATACTGCTGTTATTCACAATAATAACCAACTGCTCATCCTTTTCAAACCGTCCATATGCCAGCAGATTCTTCCCTGCGGCAAGCAGCTTGATTGAACCTTTTCTGAGCGGTTTTTCCGTCTTATGGATACGGATCATCTCTTTATGAAATGCAAGCAGCTCCTGATCTTCGTGCCCCCACGGATAAGTCCTTCTGTTATCCGGGTCAGTAAAACCACACAGTCCCACTTCATCTCCGTAATAAACCGTCGGTGCACCTACCCACGTCATCTGCATCACAACTGCTTCACGCATGACCGCAAGGTTTACACCCTCTTCTGCTCCTTTTGTGCCATGCTGGCTTACCCGTCCGACTTTATGGTTCGTCCTTGTAAGGAACCGGGAATGATCGTGGTTGGATAATTCATTCATTGCCACCTGCAGAGACGGGGTCAGCATACTTGCCATAAAATGTCTCATTGCCCCGATAAAATTATCTGCATTGCCCCACAGATCCGTTCTACGCTCATCACTGTGCTTCTCCATACCGGTCAAAAACCAGGTCACCGGCTCCATAAATGCATCATAATTCATCACACTGTCCCACTCGTCTCCCTGAAGCCAGTCCTGTGGATCTCCATAATGCTCTGCAAGGATCAGTGCATCCGGGTTCACACTTTTGACCTCTTTACGGAAACGTTTCCAGAATAAATGATTATATTCATTGCTGAATCCGAGATCCGCTGCGACATCCAGTCTCCAGCCGTCAATATTATAAGGTGCAGACACCCATTTCTTTCCGATCCGCATAATGTAATCTTCCAGATCCGGTGACTCCTCATACGCCAGCTTCGGCAGTGTATCATGTCCCCACCAGCCATCATATGTCCCATTGTACGGCCATGCTGAATCCTGGTTATTATGGAACAAGAAAAAGCTGCGGTACGGACTTTGCGCACTCACATACGCCCCCTTCGGGTAATCCGGCTGCGGTTCATAGATTCTCTCTCTGTCCATCCATTTATTAAAAGAACCGCAATGATTAAATACCCCATCCAGGATCACTTTCATTCCCCGCTGATGCATTGCATCCACCAGCTTTGCAAATAACTGGTTGCTGGCTTCCAGATTCCGCAGGTCTCCGGTTCTCTGCTGATACTTCGTTGCATGGATATTGTCCTTTGCACCCTTCGGAAGTACTTCTCCGTCATCCACTACGATCTTTCCGTAATGAGGATCAATATAATCATAGTCCTGTATATCATACTTATGGTTCGACGGAGACACGAACAGAGGATTAAAGTAAATCACCTCGATTCCAAGATCCTGCAGATAGTCCAGCTTATCTATGACTCCCTGCAGATCTCCGCCATAAAAGTTCCTGATATCCATGGATGCCGGAGCCTGACTCCAATCCTTAATTTTTTTACATGGAGCTCCGATATAAATATATTCATCATCTTCTACGTCATTTGTCGGATCTCCGTTATAGAAACGGTCTACAAAAATCTGATACATGACCGCCCCTTTTGCCCATTCCGGTGTGGAAAATCCCGGCTGGATAATAAAGGAATAGTACTCTTCTGCCCGGTAGGTCACACCATACCGGCTGAAATAGCAGATCTCTGTTCCTTTCTTGATCTCAAAATAATAGCGGAACGGCTCAGTTCCCAACTGATATTCGATCTCATAAAAATCAAATTCACCAGTCGTCTGCATTTTCCATAAAGTATAGATCTGTTCTCCTGCATGGAGCTTCACCTCATCCACATCATTGTGGGCTGTACGAAAACGCAGAACCACCTTTTCATTTATCTCCGGTTCTGCCGGAATGACATAATCGCCTGTTCCATCACAAAATAATGCTTCTCTGTTCATTCTCACCCTCCTCCGCTCCTTCGTATTCTGGATTCATAACCTATGAGAGAACCTGACACTGGCAGTTTCTCCTGCATACTCTGCTATGTCAGAAAACCCCCGGCCGTCAGTTCCTTCTGACGACAGAGGGTATACAGTAAACCTTTTTCAGGCATCCGTCTCACTTTCCTCAAACAGTGCTTCAAATTCGCTTCTGGTTATCTTCTCTTTCTCAAGCAGCAGTTCTGCACACTTTTCCAATACAGGATGGTATTCCTGAATAATACTTCTTGCCTGTGCATAACACTCATCTATGATCCGCTTGACTTCTTCGTCGATCGTTCCGGCAATCTTTTCTCCGTAACCTCTTGAAGTATGACCAAAATCTCTTCCGATAAAGACTTCATCACTGTCATTGTCATAATTGATCAGTCCCAGTTTCTCAGACATACCAAACTTGGTGATCATTGATTTTGCAATCGCTGTCGCCTGCTTAATATCCTGTGATGCACCTGTTGTAATATCATCAAAAATCTCTTCTTCTGCGACACGTCCTCCAAGAGATACTGTGATCTCCTGAAGCATATGTCCCTTTGTATTGAACATATCATCTTTTTCCGGAAGCGGCATTGTATATCCGCCTGCTCCACCCGTTGGAATGATGGATACACTGTATACCGGTCCTACATCCGGCAACACATGGAACAGGATCGCATGCCCTGCTTCATGATACGCTGTGATCCTTCGTTCCTTCTCTGAAACGATCCGGCTCTTCTTCTCCGGTCCGATCCCGACTTTTACAAATGCATGACGGATATCGGACTGCTGGATGAATACCCGGTTCTCCTTTGCTGCGAGGATCGCAGCTTCATTGAGAAGGTTCTCAAGATCTGCTCCTGAAAATCCTGCCGTAGTCTGTGCGATCTGCTTCAGATCCACGTCATCCCCCAGCGGTTTATTTCTTGCATGTACTTTCAGAATCTCTTCTCTTCCGCCCACATCCGGTCTGCCGACAATCACATCACGGTCAAACCTTCCCGGACGTAAGATCGCCGGATCAAGGATGTCTTTCCGGTTCGTTGCCGCCATCACGATGATGCCTTCATTTACACCAAATCCATCCATCTCTACGAGGAGCTGGTTCAATGTCTGCTCTCTCTCATCATGGCCACCGCCCAGACCGCTGCCGCGTCGTCTTGCAACAGCATCAATCTCATCAATAAACACGATACAAGGTGCATTTTTCTTCGCATCCTGGAACAGATCCCTGACACGGGATGCACCGACTCCGACGAACATCTCCACGAAATCCGAACCCGAAATGCTGAAGAACGGAACTCCCGCTTCTCCTGCTACTGCCTTTGCAAGCAGCGTCTTACCCGTTCCCGGAGGTCCCTCCAGCAGAACTCCCTTCGGGATCCTTGCTCCAAGCTGGGTATATTTTCTCGGTGCCTTCAGGAAATCAACGATCTCCTCCAGCTCTTCTTTCTCTTCTTTCAGACCTGCAACATCTGCAAATGTCACCTTGATCTCATTCTGTGTACTCATTCTTGCACGGCTCTTTCCGAAATTCATCGCTTTTGAATTTGTTCCGCCATTCTGACGGTTCATCAGCATAAACAGTAAAAAGATACCGCATAAAGTAATCAGTGACGGAAGGACTGCTGACATGATGATGGACTCTTTCGGAACATCCTCAAGACTGTATTTCACATCATTTTCCTGCAGAAATTCTTCCACCTTCCCTACGTCCGAAACATTCAGGCTTCTTACAGATGAATCATCTTTCAATGACAACGTCACCCGTCCGGTCGGCACAGCACTGTTCTGTCTGATAACTGCCGCCGTGACATTCCCCGCTTCTACTTCTTTTACAAAAGTAGAGTAGGAAATTTCCTGCTGGTGCATCTGCACCTTGTTCGCCATCCACAGGATGCCTCCTATGATAAGGATGAACAGCAGGATCGAGCCCCAGTTCACGCCTCTGTATTTCTTCTTGTTCTCCAAGGCTTATAACTCCTCCTTATTCTACACCTTCCACAACTCCGATATACGGAAGGTTTCTATATTTCTGTGCGTAGTCCAGTCCATATCCGACTACAAATTCATCCGGGATCTCAAATCCCGTATAATCCACCTTTACATCCTTCACACGACGATCCGGTTTGTCCAGAAGCGTGCAAAGATGAAGGCTTGCAGGCTTTCTTCTCTGAAGTACATCCATCAGATAATACAGCGTATTTCCTGAATCAATGATATCTTCCACGATCAGCACGTCTTTTCCCTCGATGGACTCATCCAGATCCTTTGCAATACGCACTACACCGCTGGACTTTGTTCCGTCTCCGTAGCTTCCCACGCACATAAAGTCCATGGAAACCGGTACCGTAATTCTCTTTGCCAGTTCACACATGAAAAAGACTCCGCCCTTCAGCACACAGATCAGATGAATCTGCTTTCCCTCATAATCTTTGCTGATCTGCTCTCCTAATGCTCTAATTCTTGCGTCAACTTCTTCTTCCGGAACTAATACTTTTATACTCTCTGCCATGATCCTATTCCTCCACAATCTTTATCTTAAGAATCTTTGTTGTCTGATCCCCAATCTGATATGCCGCACTCATCCGCATACCCGGGATCCATACGATCTGTTCTTCTTCCGCGATCAGAAGTATCCGGTCCCTTTTTTCCTTTGGGACTTTCTCATTAATAAAATAAGACTTCAGCTTCTGCCGCTTTCCCCGGCTGTCAATCACCAGCTCATCACCGGGTCTTCTGTATCTTATACAGAGTCCGCTTTTGATTATATCATAATCAAAGCATTTCGTGTAGCTTTTTTGTGACAACTCTTTCCCTGAAACTGCTTCTTCTCTTCCACAGATCTCACAGCAGACTTTCTGCCCCGTTCCCGGGAAATAAGTTTCCCCCGGAATCTTCAGTTCCACGCTCTGCTGCCCGGTGCCTTCTTCTTCCTGAGCCTTTTTCTGATTCTTTTTCTGATCCCTGTCTTCAGATCTTCGCCGGATCTCAACTCCGGCATAGGTTCTGACCGCCCGGAGCTGATACGGAAGATCCCTGCTTTTTCCGACCTGCCTGCCAAATAACCCTCTTACTGCTTCCATATGCACTGCTTCAATATCTTTCTGTGCTTCTGCCATTTCACAGATACACCGACGGATCAGAAGAGACTGTAAAATGCCCGGAAGTTCTGCATATTCTTCCTCTTCAATCCTGAGTCCTGCCGGCTTTTCTTCCTTTTTCCCCTGCTGCTTTTCTTCCGGATTTTCCTCCGAAACATCCACCGGATGGACCATCTGTCTCCATGCCGCATCCGTCTGCAGGTTCAGATACTCCCATATTTCTTCTGCCTGTAAACTCAGACGGTTGATATGCTCTACTGTCTGACGGTTGATCTCCTGTTCCATAACCGGAAGAATCTTGTGCCGGATCCGGTTGCGGGTATACTCATCTTCTTCGTTCGTCTCATCAGTACAATAGGAAATCTGCTCCTCTTCCAGCCACTCTTCAATCTCTTTCCTCGTCAGACAGAGCAGCGGACGGATCCGGTTTCCGTAAACCGGACGAATCCCGCACATTCCCTGAAGCCCGCTTCCCCTCGCCAGATTCAGAAGTACTGTCTCTGCATTATCATTTTTATGATGTGCCGTTGCGATCTTATTCGCACCGGACTCCCTGCATACAGTCTCAAAAGCATTGCTCCGTACGATACGGCCTGCTTCTTCAAGAGATTTTTTCCCATTTTTTGCAATTAATTCCACATTTTCATGAAAAATCCTGCAGGGAACATCAAGTTTTCTGCACAGCTCTTTCACATAAGCCTCATCCTGCTCTGCCGCCTTCACATGGCAGACGATCACCTCAAACCCAAGCTTTTTCCGCAGTTCGCAAAGCACAAAAAGCAGGCATACCGAATCTGCTCCACCCGATACACCTGTCACGATGCGGTCACCCCGCCCGATCATCTGATACTGTTCAATATACTGCTCTACTTTTTTTCTTTTTTTATCCATCATATGTAAACTATACCGAAATACTTTTTAATTGTAAATCCCTGCTGTTTAACTTTTCAGACTTTCCTGTCACGCTTTCCATATCCCGACTGCAAGGACTGTCATATCATCCTCCGGTTCTCTTCCTGTCCAGCTCAGAACCTGCTGAAGAATATGATGTGCCAACTCCTTCGGATTGCTGATGGCAGTGCCTTTGATGATCGTCTCCAGGAGCAGATCCTGTTCTCCCACCGGCAGTGCATCCATCACACCATCCGTTACCATAATGATAAAATCTCCATCTTCCAGTTGCCGACGCACCGAATCGATTTCTATAGAATTGATCACTCCGATCGGAAGACTGGTGGAATTTAAATGTTCCACTCCGGCTTTGCTTCGGATAAATGTTGAAGATGCTCCCGCTTTGATAATCTCACATTCCCCGCTGTACAGGTCAAAGATCGTCATGTCTACCGTCGAGTAATGGATTTCCTCACGCCCCATCACCAGAGTTGTATTAATCATCTGGATTGCAGTCTTTTCCGGAAATCCCGCCTCCAGAAGTTCTTCTAAAAGCTCCACCACCAGGGTACTCTCCCTGCACGCGGTTTCACCTGAACCCATCCCATCAGAAAGCACCACGCCCTTTTTTCCACCTGGCAGCTCCATCATGGCAAAATTATCGCCTGAAATGCTGTTGCACCCCTTGCCGATCCGGGCAACTCCCGGAATTGTATAATATGCCGGTCCTTCCCTGCAGATAACCGTCATATAATTCTGCCCGATCATCTGGGCACTGTCATTTTCTGCGACAAACCGTCGTCCTGTTGCGGCTGATACGCACCGCACCAGTTCCCGGACAGTCATTCTCTTTTTCTGCATCGCTCTCGCAGTCACATGAACTTCGTATTTTCCTTCCCGGTTCATGAAAAACTGCGTATACAGAACCTTGACGCCACGCTTTTTCAACTGCCCGGAGATCCGCCGCTCCATCCGTTCATCCGTAAAAATACTTTCCTCCAGTTCCCTTGCACTGCTCTGAAGCATATCCGCAAAAGTATCCAGTTGGATCGCACATCCCTCTCTGCTTCTTGCAATCCGGTTGATCCAGATCATGTTCTGTCTTGCATCATGAAATCCTTCCAGCATTTCCCTGAGAAACCTCGGTGCCATGATGCAACGCTGCATCAGTTTCCGCTTGGTTTCTGTATTCAGATCATTCCCGTAATGATCCACCGCAGACAGGACTTCATATCCCATCTGATAGGTATGGATAAAATTTTCTCCCCAGCACCATTCACATTTCTCACATTTTGAGCAGACTTTTTCTTTCAGACGACGAAACATCATCTCGATCTCCTCATCCGAAAAGGCTTGCTTTTTTTCTTCCAGCCCAAGAAATATCTGTGAAAGCTGCTTTACAGAACCCGCAAAACGTTCGATCTGTTCCACATAGGGGCTATTATGCAATGTCTGCCCGTCGTTCATATCCTGTATTCCGCTCCTTCCTGTCAGATGATAAAAGCTCCGGGAGAACTTCTCTCCCGGAGCTATCTTTTGTATCTCTCTATGTAACTGACTCTTTTATGCCTGTCTACTTGATCGGCCTGAAAATAATCTCATTCGGATCTGCCAGGTGCAGCTTATCCTCTGCTGTCTCCCTGATATACTCATCTGTCTGAACATATGCCTCATATTCTTTAATCTCTTCTGAACGGGCCTCCTCAGCCTCAATCTGTGCCTGAAGCTCTGCTTCCTGTGCTTTATAGGCATTATTCCTGCTCCAGAGACTGACAGAACCTGCTGTAACCATTCCGCCTAAAAGTACGATTACCAGCGTCGTCAGGACAATGCCCCTCTTATGCCAGCGAAGACCGCTGTTCTTACGGCTTTTCTGCCGTCTGTTCCTTACGTTCTTATTCTTTGCCATCCAAGATTCACCCTGCTTATAAATGATACTCCAAACTGCTACGCTCCCTCAGATCCGAAAACTGCTTTCCCCTTCAGATTTTCGGACAACATAATTATTTTATCTATTTTTTTTAAACTTTTCAAGGCTTTTTCTCAGATTTGATAACATTTTTTTCAACAATATTTTCACACTTTTCCAAAACAACATTCCCAGCAGGATTCCGGCTATAAAATACCATCGGATACTGCCATAAGTCGTCACATAAAGCTGATGGAAAAGGTAGATACTGACTGCGACAGAATAAAGAATATCTTCCACTCCGACCAGGAAATCGTGATGCCGGATGATCCGCCTGAACCACCGCAATACATCATAACCGGCCAGAACGGTCAGACCGGAAAGTCCTGCATATAGAAAGATCATTGCCTCTGCTCCAAGTCCCGGCATCTTTCCCTCCTACCGGAACAGCCGGGACAGGAAATTTTCTCCTGCTTTCTCTGCCGGAGTGGAACTGGAATAAGCAATGCTGTCGATATTTCCCGACAGATCAACCTCTCCCTTTTCCACACTGAGCCGATTTACATGCAGATCCGTTCCCTTGACCATCAACATTCCCTGCTCTGTTTCCAGAAGAATCTCATTGAGGTCAAAGGAAAGAACATCCAGAACCCCGGTCACCATACTCGTCTTCCGATTATTCACCACAAGCTTATGTGCTTTGGCGATCCTCTGCTCTTCCATCTGCGTACCTCCCTTTTTAGTCCAACACTCTGCACATCTGATATATATGACGGGTTGTACGCTTTTATGACTGTAAATTGAGAAGACAGCTTCAGATCACAGTACACTTTCCGGTCTTCCTGATCAATGAAACCGGTTAAATATAACGGAACAGCTCTTTTGCCTCTTCTTTCTTCGTTGTCTCCTGAAGATCAAGAACTTCCACTTTCACCGTTCTCGTTCCAAACTGGATCTCAATGACATCCCCCGGCTTTACCTTTACAGATGCTTTTGCAGTCTTTCCGTTCACAAGGACTCTTCCTGCATCACATGCTTCATTTGCCACGGTTCTTCTTTTAATCAGCCTGGATACTTTTAAAAATTTGTCTAATCTCATCTTTTTTGATTCCTTTTAGTGCTTTTTCATTGTATAACTTCCATTGCTTGCCCGGAATGCATTCATGATATACCTCGCCCCACATACAAAGGACAGAACATATCCGATCGTCAGATCTGTATAATAATCACCTGCAAGACCTGTCTGATCCAGAATCTCTCCCAGATACTGGTAACTGTCAAAAAATGTGAATCCCTGATCTTTCAATGCATCATATGCATCCCAGCTCCATGCGATCCGGTTTCCAAAATAGATCATCACAACCATGATCACCGAGGAAATGACCACTCCCTTTTTATCAAGATGGCCGCCAAGCATCTCATATCCTTTCATCGCACAGATTCCGATCACTGCTCCTGCGATTCCTGCAATATAGCCCAGCTTATAGATCAGGATCCACAGAATGCATCCGATCAGAGAACCAAGTACCGCACCCACGATCCCTTCTGCCACGCGGCTCTTCTTCGCCTGGACTTCCTGCTGGTTCTGCTGCAGATTCTGACCGATCTGCCCTGCACAATTTTCACATACCAGATGATGCATTCCATTGATCTCATAATCTGAAACCGGTACATTCTCTGACTTGCAGTACTCGCATCCGCTGGAATATCTTCCCATCGTCAGGTACTGGATCACCGGCATCACTGCCTCATTGATCGCTGCCGGACACTTTGAACCAAATGCAGGCATCTTCACATTCATCAGAAGTGCTGTCGGACTGATCTTCGCATCCAGAACACCTTTTACCTTCGTCTTATGTTCTGCAAGAAAAGCAGCCAGCTTCTGATTATTCACATCATCATCAGAATGGGCATTAATACAGATCTGATAGAATCCATTCATCTGGTTCACCATGATCTCATATCCTCTGTAACTTCCGCAGAGGCATTTTCCCTTATCTGTCAGTTTCCCCTCTAAGATCTGCACCCCTACTTTT